>Ga0255167_1000773_pt1 | contig 9759 bp, 11 predicted proteins | sample Atl_Miss_RepA_8d_FD_183177 | JGI IMG/M metagenome (GOLD analysis project Ga0255167, IMG submission 183177) | Freshwater microbial communities from Altamaha River, Georgia, United States - Atl_Miss_RepA_8d | ecosystem: Environmental > Aquatic > Freshwater > River | place: USA: Georgia | collected... | reverse complement strand
TTCCCCAGGCCGCGCAATAGCGCCACTCGTCGGCATAGCGAGATGTGAACGCCAGCGTAAGCGCATCATCGGTCGCCCACACCGTAGCGTCTTGAGTCGTCATGGCCTTGGTGGTCTTCACGCACACCCATTTGCCGTTGACATAGATTGGCTGCCACTTCAGGAGCGGTTCGCCTTTTACGGCGGCGGAATCTCATTTATTGCCCCACAGGGCCAACGCCCCACAGAAACGCAACGTGAGCCCGCCAAACCGGTTTACGGCCCCTTTGCTGACGACTTCCGCTCAGTGCTACTGCCAGAGTTCGGCCACATCGCACTTACAGATGCTCAAGCATCCGTGTTCGGTTCTCTCTGGTCATTCAAGGGAGAGCCAACGCGTGGAGAACGAATCATGGCCAAGGCAGGACTTGAAAGCGACAAGCCGATCGATGTATTCAAGGTGAAGTCCCGTGACAAAGGCAAGCTTGGTGTCGATCGCCCCCTGCTGGCTTACAGGGCGCTTGTGGTCACACAGCGCCGACAAGGTCTTTATGCGATGCCCTGCGCTTCAGGGCAATAACCTCTAGGACTTGAACTATGGCAACGAAAGATCAGATCAACAAAGCTTGGGACAACGCAGACAAAATGCGCGGCAAGGATCCGGACCTGTACCGCAAGGACCCGTACGGGAATCCGATGTACCGCCACTCGCACGGCAAGAGCTCAGAAATGGGATGGGATGTTGATCACATCACCCCGAAATCACGGGGTGGCTCTGATGCGACCAAAAACCTACAAGCGCTGAACTCTTCCGTGAATCGCGGCAAGGGTGACTCACTTATCAAGAAGAGTCGCCACTCGAGTTGAAGCAGGCGACTGAGGGTACGGTCATCCGTGGCCGTCTCTAGTCGACCCAAAGCGGACATTTAGGAGCGAGCAATTCGGTTCCCAGATGCTTTCTTGATCGTAAAAAAGTCACCTAACTAAGAGAGTCCAAAACTGAATTGAGATCGGTTCCTGAAAAATGCGGATGCGGAGATAGAGCTTCATACGGCAAACCTTGTCGATTAACCCAATGCGTTGTAAAGCCAAACCAAGTCGCACCCAACGCATCCCATGCATTGCTGGATACAAAAAGCACTTCATCTTTGTTGACCGGAATGACTTGTTGAACCAATCCGTAGCTCTCAGGAGAAGTCTTGAAAAGACGAATCGAATCGACAGAAATGAGATGATCTAAAACATCCTCCATCCCTGCGCTCTTGACAGCTGAATTCAGCATATCCACGCTGCCATTTGAAAGAATGGCTGTTGTGAGACCCATGGCTTTTATTTTTTGAAGCACCGCCAAATTTTCTGCAAAGGGCGTGAGGTGCGCATATTGCTGCATCAGTTTTTCAACCTGACCCGAGTCCCGGCTAAGTTTGAGTCTGTCTAGCGTGTACTCCAATGACAAGCGCGTCAGTTCCCAAAATGGACGGAAGTATTGACTACCTGATGCGTTGTGCGGGTCTGACTGAGTGATCAACCGTGTGTATTCAATTTGCTTGTCGCGCCACTTCACCGCGATATCAGCTCCTTTACCGGGGTAAAAATCTTCAGCCAGAACTTGGATGGAGTAGACGTCAAATAATGTGCCATAGGCATCAAATACAACAGCTTTTATTTTCATGAGATTTTTCTCGATTGGGATCAAACCACTGTCTTGGCATCTTGGCCAAACAAAATTGACTTGGCGTTTTGGTCGACGGTAGGTGCTGTGTTGATTGACTTGGCAATCTCATAAGCTCGCTGTGTTCCTGGACGGTGCTTAATCCGTTCAAACCATGACGCAAGGGCTGGGAATTGACTCATTTCCTGGCGCTGACGCTCATGCGGCACGACCCAAGGATAGGCGGCCATGTCAGCGATCGAGTAGTCGCCGCATATGTACTCACGGCCATCTGACAGATGCTTATTCAAGACGCCATACAAGCGGGAAGTCTCTTTGACGTACCGATCGATGGCGTAAGGCAATTGCTCAGGCGCGTACTGCACAAAATGATGGTTTTGACCCGCCATGGGGCCTAAGCCGCCCATCTGCCAAAACAGCCATTGCAAGCATTCATTTCGACCACGCAAATCTTGAGGAATAAACTGTTGAGTCTTGTCTGCCAAGTACAAAAGAATGGCACCTGACTCAAAAATACCAATGGGTTCACCCCCGCCCACTGGTGAGTGATCGACGATCGCAGGTATGCGATTGTTGGGAGAAATCTTCAAAAAGGCGGGAACAAATTGTTCGCCCTTGCTGATGTTGATGGGTTTGATGTTGTAGTCAAGGCCAGACTCTTCCAAGAACAGCGTGACCTTATGGCCGTTTGGCGTGGTCCAGTAGTAAAAGTCAATCATGCTTCATGCCCCTGCGGTTTTGAGACGCTCGTTGGAGGGGAACAGCATTTTTCGTGCGTCCTCATCCACTTCGGTTTTGAAAGCAAACTTGGTCTTCAAGGCTTCAGCGCGTTGAGCCGCTGGGCGTGCGTTGATTTCGTCAAGCAAGCGTTTGACGTGAGGCAGTTTGACCCAAGCATCAGCGCCCAGAACAAATGGTGCAACACGCGCCCAGCCCCAAACTGACATGTCCACAATGGTGTATTCATTGCCCATCATGTACGGCTGATTTGCCAAGCGGTCATTGATCAGGTGCCAATGACGCCAGGCTTCAAAGTCATAGCGATTCACTGCGTATTCTTTAGGCTCTGGCGCAAAGTGTTTGAAGTGAACGGCTTGACCACAGTAAGGGCCGATACCTGTGGCCACAAACATCAGCCATGAATACATCTCAGCTTTGTTGCTTGGCGTATTTGCAGGCACAAACTTACCCATCTTTTCAGCCAAATAGAGCAGCATGGCATTGCTGTCAAAAACTCGAATGTCGTCGTCCAGCATGGCCGGCGTCTTGGCGTTGGGGTTGATGGTCTTGAAGGCATCAGCGTGCTGCTCACCTTTGCGCGTGTCCACCGGAATGAGTTCGTAGGGCTCACCGGTTTCTTCCAGATACAACGCAATCTTCAAAGGGTTGGGCGAAGGATGGAAATAAAACTTGATCATGACGGATGCCTTTGTGCGTGTGGATGATTTAAATGAATGCCAGCCAAATACCGAGCGGCAGAAACGCCAGGCTCAACAAGTGTCCGACGATGACGGTGGAAGCCACTTTGTTGGGTTCCACCTGAAATTTGTCAGCGAGCAAGAAATTGAAGACTGCGGGTGGCAAGCATGCAAACAAAATCAAAGCTCCGCGCTCCAGCCCTTGCAAGGGAATCAGCCAAAGGGTCAAAAAGACAGCCGCGACTCTGAGTATCAGGATCAGAACACCTGACTGAACGCCCACCCAAGCGTCTGCAACTTGGCTGCTGGCAAGCCTGGCTCCTAGGGACATCAACATCATCGGAACCAGCACACTGCCAATCATGGTGCAGGATGTTTGAAACCAATCAGGTAGAGACAACTGCAGTTGCGAGCTGGCCACACCCAGCACCGTTGCCCAGACCAGTGGGTTGGCATACACCATGCGCCAGTCAACTTTGCCGCTCATCACGCCAGCGCCCAGCGTGAAATGCAGAATGTTAGAGATCACTAACAGGACCACTGCTGTTGCCATTCCTTCCGATCCATAAGCCAAGGCAATCAAAGGGATGCCAATCGGTCCAACATTGGTGAACATGACACAGGGCAAGAATGCTTGCTGTGTTGCGCCTGAAAATTTCGCCAATGGCCAAGCGATCACTCCGCTCAGAATAATCAATAGGATGGAAGCCCCAGTAAAGGACAGGGCTGAAATCGGGTCAAACGATTTGGCAGACAGCGAAATAAAAATCAACACAGGCAGTGCCACGTCTACAACCAGTTTGTTGGCCCCCCCTAGGTCTGGTTTAGCTCGGCGGCTGTACAGAAAGCCAACCAACACCAGGGAAAAAATGGGGAGCGTGATAGATGCAATTTTTGAAAACATAGATCCTGATTCGGTAGATGCGCTCTCAATTCCTTGCATTGTCTTGTACTTGATGCAACAATTCGTACATATAAATTTGCTATTCGTACAAATGGACGCCCCTCGCTTAGATCGACTCACTGCCTTGCTAGAAGGACTCAGCCCAAAAGTTACGCTGACCTCAAAAGCGAACGGGTTTTCGCTAAACATCATCAAGACAGGGACACCTGAGCTTTCCTTGGATAGCTCATCAGCCACTCATCTGGACGCCTTGTCTTTGTTGGCTTGCCCTGCGGAACACTCGCTCTCAAAGACCCTCGAACCCGATCAGCATTGCTTGATGAGTTTTGAAGTTGTTTTTGATGGCCCCATGGGACCGGGCTTATTAGCTGAGCTGTCTCAGCCAATCTCAATCAATATGAAGGACGCCGATCCATCTCTCGTGCAAGTCATGACATTGATTGCCAATGAAATGCAGACTAGTCGTTGTGGCCAACCGCTTTTTATGAACCGGGCAGGCGATATTTTGCTGATCAGTTTGATGCGCCACCTGACATCTCGACCTCAGCAAGACTCAGGACTGTTTGTTGCATTGTCAGATCCACGAATTGCCAGAAGTTTGGTGGCCATGCACACTAAGCCTGCTCACCCTTGGACCTTGGAAATTTTGGCTAACTTGGCAGGTATGTCGCGGACATCGTTTGCCAATTACTTTAAAGACGTGATGCAGGTGTCACCTGGAAAATATCTGGAAAATTTGCGTTTGGCCATTGCACGGCAACTGATGCAGACAGGCATTGGGCTCAAACAAATTGCTACACGAACTGGCTATGCTAGTCCGTCTACCCTTTCCAGAGCCTTAGGTCGTGGCGGATGAATAGCGACAATGGCTGATCAAGGGCTGACTTTTGTTAGGTAGTTTTACACGACATCGCTATCGCTCTGGTCTCGACATTGAGGCGGCCAAATGTTCAGGTTTGACATAGGCTACAAACGACTGCCTCAAAGAAGTCTTTCAATTTCCGCTTCTGGCCGACATGAGCCGTAGCAACTGGTCATCTCTATAAAAATACAAAGCAAGTGTTCACATACATCTGCCCCTACCGCACCATTCAAGGACGGAAAAATATGGGCTTTTCTCGCGAATTCTCACAACGTTGTGTGCGACAGCTCACAAACCACATGGTTTGCCTCAGCAGGTAGAACGCAAAACCTTCGTATGCGACACACGCATAAGTCATTGCCGCAAAAGGCGATCTGCGTGTGCCACTTCGTCAGTGTTCGCAGAAGTTTTGTGAGAAGAGAGAGCGGAGTATGAGATTCGGGGGGCGTTACCGGCTCGGATGCAGGAGGGGCATGGCACACGTAGAATTGCGCCGCACCCCGCACCATCTTGCGGTCGCCAAAACGAAAACGCCCAACTGAGAACAGTTGGGCGCTTGATTTTGGTGGGGCAGAGCATGATCGTGGAAAACAAAGCCGGCGCTGGCGCCAACCTGGGCGCCGAATTCGTGGCCCGCGCCGAAGCCGATGGCTACACCCTGATGTTCGGCACCTCGGCCCCACTGGCCATCAACCCTTACCTTTACCCCAAGATCAATTACGACCCGGCACGCAGCTTTTCTCCTGTGATCCAGATTGGATATTTGCCCAATGTGCTGGTCGTGCACCCCTCGGTACCCGCCAAAAACGTGCGTGAATTGATCGCCTACGCCAAAGCCAACAAAGGGCGGCTGTCTTTTGCGTCTTCGGGCAGCGGGGCCTCGTCACACCTGGCCGGCATGATGTTCAACATGCAGGCCGGTACCGACATCCTGCACGTGCCCTACAAAGGCACCGGTCCCGCGCTCAACGACCTGCTGGGTGGCCAGGTGTCCATGTCCTTCACCGATGTGCTGACCGCCCTGCCTCACATACAGTCAGGCAAGCTGCGCGTTCTGGGCGTGACCGCCATCCGACGCTCTCGCGCATTGCCGAATGTGCCCACACTCGATGAACAAGGCCTGAAGGACTTTGACGCCACCGTGTTCTTTGGCATCGTCGCACCCTCTGGCACACCGCAAGACGTGGTCACCCGTCTGAACTCTGCCTTCCTGCAGGTCATGCAACAGCCCGAGGTCAAGGAAAACCTGAGCAAGCAAGGCCTAGAGCCTCCAGTGGACTACACCCCTGCACAGCTGGCTGTATATATGCGCAAGGAAGCCGTCAAATGGCGAGAAGTGATCAAACAATCTGGAGCCAGCGTTGACTGATTTCACTGCCCACACAAACCCAGGAGCGCTGGCCGGCATCCGGGTCATTGATCTCTCGCGCGTGCTGGGCGGGCCGTACTGCGGCCAAATCTTGGCCGACCATGGTGCCGACGTGCTCAAGATCGAACCGCCACAAGGCGACGAAACGCGCACCTGGGGACCGCCCTTTGAAAACGGTGTGGCTTCTTACTACATGGGCCTGAACCGCAACAAACGCGGCATGCGCATGGACCTGACCCAGAGCGCCGACCGCGAGCAGTTGATGGCCCTGCTGGCCGATGCCGATGTGCTGCTGGAGAACTTCAAGACCGGCACCCTTGAAAAATGGGGCCTGGGTTACGACACGCTCAAAGCCCGATTTCCGCGCCTGGTGCATTGCCGCGTGAGCGGCTACGGAGCTGATGGCCCGCTGGGCGGCCTACCCGGCTACGACGCCGCCATCCAGGCCCTGAGCGGCATCATGAGCGTCAATGGCGAGGTGGGTGGCGAGCCCCTGCGCGTTGGGCTACCGGTGGTGGACATGGTGACCGGCCTCAACGCAGTCATTGGCGTGCTCATGGCACTGCAAGAGCGCCAGCGCAGCGGCCAGGGCCAGTTTGTCGAAACAGCGCTTTATGACTGCGGACTGTCTTTGCTGCACCCGCATGCAGCCAACTGGTTTGGAGATGGGCGCATGCCCGGGCGCACCGGCAATGCCCACCCCAATATTTACCCTTACGACGCCTTCCCTACGGACAGCACACCCGTGTTTCTGGCGGTGGGCAACGACCGCCAGTTTCAGCAGCTGTGCGCCGTGTTGGGCCAAGCCGATCTGGCCAGCAATCCGATGTTCAATAGCGCCGGGGCCCGCTCGGTCAACCGAGCCCAGCTGCGCGAGCAGCTGATCTCACTCATGAGCACCTGGGATGGAGAAGCCCTTGTGGAACAACTCAGCCACCAGGGTGTGCCCTGCGCACCCATACTGGATGTTCCCCAAGCCTTAAACCACCCCCACACCACCCACCGCGGCATGACCGTCAGCTTGCCCGGCGGTTACCGGGGTATGGCCTCCCCCATCAAGCTTAGCCGCACTCCCGCCACCTATCGGTTGCCCCCCCCATCGGATTGTTGAGTAGCAACTCAGTTGCATTACCCAAAGTCATCTCCTTCTCATTGCCAGACTCGACCATGCAATACATGGACCACCCCTCTGCCCTGGCGCGGGAGTGTCAGGCATTTAACGGGGATTTGAGCAAGTACTGGATTTTTACCAATCGTTGCTTAGATAGCAAATGCATTCTCAGCGAACACTGCCCAAGGAGCCACCACCAAACCGGTCATTGGGCTAAGCGCATCGAATTACTCCTTCTGGCCGATTGCTGCCCACTATTTCCTGGCACGCATCAAACCGAAAACCCAAACAACCTGCGCTGCTCCAGCCAGTCCCGGGGCAACGGGTCATGGCGACCGCGCAGCGTCTGCAAGTTGAGGTGCCGAGGTTGCAGGCCATCGAGAACAGCTTCGATGATGTCCGGCGCCAGCATGGTCATGCGCAGCACCTCGGCCACCCATCCGTGCTCGACTTTCATCGACATGGACAGGTCCCGGATAGTGGCGTACTTGCCCTCATCGAGCAGCTTTTGCCAATAGAAGGCCTTGCCCAGGGTGCGAATCATGGCAATGTCCTCACCACCCGTTCCAAGGACGGACTGTTCACCCGGCGGGGGCGTCATAACCTTTCGGTTTTGCTTGCGCCGGATAGTGAGCGGCACCGTCGTTACGCGTTGCTCGCCAGTGACATAGTTGCGGGCGTCCTGGCCAATCTCGATGCGCACGTTGCGAAGCTTGGGGTTGTCCGGATGGGGGCCTGGGGTGCTAGTGGATTTCATACGTAGATCTCCTCAGCTGGACTTCTCGCTTCATTTACCAGTGGGTGACTGCCGATGTCTTCGCCCAGTCCCAGCCAACCATCTTCGCGCCAGAGGATGTCCAGGCCACGATCGTGGAGTTGCACCCGCTCAATCAGCAATTGCGTGATCCGCTGCTGCTCCTTGGGGAACAACTGGTCCCACACCTTGCCGATGCGCTGCATGGCCACCACCATATGGGCTTCTTCAAGCTGAGCGCCTTTAGGATGCCTCTGACAAGAGCGCCAAGTCGCCAACAACAACTGCGGCGTACGCAACGCCTGTTGGATCTGCTCCAGCACGGCGGCCTCAATGTCGGCGGCCGGCAAGGGGCCGATATCCGTAACGCCGGGCGACAGTGTGGCGCCCGCGTTGCGCCGTTTGTGCAGGTAGGGCACGTAGTAGCGATACAGCCGTCCGTTTTTCTTGCGCGTGTAGCTGTGAATCATCAGTTGGCCATCGGGCGCATGAAGCAATCCTGCCAACAGCGCGGGATGCTGGGTGATACCCTCGCGTGGTCCTTGCTTTCGACGGTCAACAAAAGCATGCACGAGATCCCAAGTGTCCTGGTCGATGATGGCTTCGTGCTGACCCGGGAAGCTGGTGTCCTTGTGTTGGATTTCGCCCAGGTAGATCCGGTTGCGCAGCAACTTGAAAAGGTACTGCTGGTCGATGGGACGACCCTCACGGAACTGGCCGTTCTGTGTTTGCCAGGCCTTTGTGGTCCGACCCTCGATCGCCAATTCGCGCACCAACTCTGCGGCCGATCCGTGCTCGGCGTAGCGGCGGAATATGTAGCGAACCAGGTCAGCTTCCGGCTCGTTGACCAGCAACTTGCGCTCGACGACGTCATATCCGAGGGGTGGCGTGCCGCCCATCCACATGCCTTTGGCCTTGCTGGCGGCAATCTTGTCGCGGATGCGCTCGCCGGTGACCTCGCGCTCGAATTGCGCAAAGGACAGCAGGATGTTGAGCGTCAGGCGGCCCATCGAGGTCGTGGTGTTGAACTGCTGCGTGACAGAAACGAAGCTCACGCCATTGCGATCAAGTACGTCGACCAGCTTGGCGAAATCGGTCAGGCTGCGCGTCAGGCGATCGATCTTGTAGACAACCACGATATCAATCCGACCAGCATCGATGTCTACCATCAAGCGTTTGAGGCCAGGGCGGTCCAGGTTGCCACCGGAGTAGCCGCCATCGTCGTAGCCGTCTGGCACGGCCATCCACCCCTCATGGCGCTGACTCGCCACAAAGGCCAGACCGGCATCGCGTTGCGCTTCGAGGCTGTTGTAGTCCTGGTCGAGCCCCTCGTCCGTGGATTTGCGGGTGTAGATCGCGCAACGTTTGCGAGGTGCGAGCGCAGGAGCCGTCGGGGCAATGCGATGGGATCTCATGCGGCCTCCTTCTTCTTGGTCTTGAGCCCAAAGAACACCGGGCCAGACCATGGACAGCCGGCAATGACCTTGGCCACCGCCGTGAGGCTCGTGAACCGCTGCCCGCGATATTCGAAATCACGCATGCCGCGCACCAGCACCTGGTGTTCGACATCGTCATACACGCGGGTGAGGATGGTGCCGGGCAGTAGGCGATCGGCTTCGCGGCGCAGCCGTGCTGGCAGGAGGCCTGTTTCGCCAATCTCTTCGAGCTTGCGACGCACAGATCCCTTTAG
>Ga0255167_1000769_pt1 | contig 9786 bp, 12 predicted proteins | sample Atl_Miss_RepA_8d_FD_183177 | JGI IMG/M metagenome (GOLD analysis project Ga0255167, IMG submission 183177) | Freshwater microbial communities from Altamaha River, Georgia, United States - Atl_Miss_RepA_8d | ecosystem: Environmental > Aquatic > Freshwater > River | place: USA: Georgia | collected... | reverse complement strand
TGGAGTTCTGCAGAACGGCTGGCATGTGCCGCTCACAAATGGTGTCGTGCGCACGTGTTCGGGTGACCCTCGCAGCGAGAATCTACGTGCCTTCATCAACTCCTACGCCGAGGGCGGAATTCGCACCGTGCTCGACCTTGACCGCGACGAAGTCGTCGAAGTGATCTGCGAGAAGTAGACGCTCGCAGCGACGTGATTGAGGCAATCAGCGCAATTGGGGTAACTTAGGCGTTCGGCGCGAGGCGCACGATACGGGCAGCCATCGCATAGGCAACTTCGGCTGGGCCCTTCTCATCAGGGCGCAACAAGTTGGCCATGATGCGCAACACCCACTCCATCAGCGTGCGACTGTGGATGCCGACGCGCGACAATTCACGCATGAGTGCGGGTCGACCGATGACACGGGCAAAGAGTCGCGCGACCTTGAAATACTGCCCGTACTCGGCATCGAGCAACGCGGGATACTCCTGCAAAGCCGACGCGTCGCCGCTCGCCAACGCGTCATGCAACACCCCGGCGGCGATGCGTGCCGTCTCGTAGGCATAGTCGATTCCCTCACCGTTGAACGGGTTCACGCTGCCTGCCGCATCACCAATCATGAGGTGTGTCGCGCCGACCTTGGGGAAGATTGACCCACCCATCGGAATCTTGCCGCTCGTCGCGCGACACTCGGGCTTACCCGGGTCGATACCCCAGCGTTCGGCGATCATGTGCGCGTACGAATCCAACAGATGTGAGGTATTGACATCCTTGAACTTCTTGAACGTCGACAACAAACCCACACCGACATTGATCGTGCCGTCACCGACGGGGAAGATCCAGCCATAGCCCGGCATCGAGTTGCCGTTGCGGTCTTGCACGTCGAGTGCTGACTCGATCCACGGCTCGTCGTGCCGCGGGCTTATCCAATAGGTGCGAATCGCGGTGCCATACGGCCACGACTTCGTGCGGGCCGTGCCGAGCGAACGACCAAAGCGACTGTTCGCGCCGTCAGCTACCACCACATAGTCAGCGCGAATCGCCAACTGCCGACCCTCGTCGAGATCGTTGATCACCGCACCGCGCACACAACCCTTGTCGAGAATTGGCGTCACGGCTTCGTGACCCTGCAGCAAAGTTGCACCCGCCTTCTCTGCATTGAACGCCACCATCGAATCGAGCTCGCGACGACGCACCACATAGCCATGACGCGGATACGTGGGATGCGTCGGCCATTGCAATTCGAGTTCTTTGCCGTGTGCGGTCGCGCGTAAACCTTCGTATCGGTGGAATTGCTTCAGTCGCTCACCCAGACCCATGTCGTCGAGTTGCTTTACCGCGCGTGGCGTCAAACCATCACCACACGTCTTTTCACGGGGGAAGTGTTTGCGCTCGACCACCGCCACCTGGTGACCACGCTCGGCCAGCCAATAGCCCATTGCCGCACCTGCCGGACCACCGCCGATGACGAGCACATCGGTCTCGCGTGACGGCAACGCGGCAACGTCGTCGGGCGACACGCGTTCGGCGGAGGAGAAAGACTCGTTCACGGTGCTTTCAGCGTAAAGACGCAAGCGGTGACATCACCGACGCAGCAGTGTGTCAGATGACGCCTGTCGCACACCAGAGCGTGCGCGCCGTCGCGCAGCGCTCAGCCCGGGCTACTTGCCGGCTGGTCGCGGCTCGGTACCCACGGGTCGTGGGGCAGTCTCGAGCATCTTGAACGTCTCAGCAAGGGTGTCGAAGTCGACCGTGCCCGCCTCGAGCGCAGCGAAGATCTCAGAGTCTTCTGAGCACCAGGTTGCGTACTCTGCAGCCCACTGCTCGCTCTTCGGGTCGGCTCCGCCGATGGCATACCGTTCGTGGCACACCACACCGAGAATCTCATAGTCAGTGAGACCGCCACCCCACTTCTCGCCTTGTGATGGCATCGCGTTGCCGTTGTACGACAGCGGTGCGTGCGCGCCGCCTTCGCGGCTCGGGTCTCCATACACCACGAGCCCGGCCGACACGAACGGCTGGCTGCCGGTGTACACGAAGTTCAACATGTCTTCAATGTGTGGGAACGTCTTCAACACTTCGCCCTCATGCAACACACGACCAGCACCACCCTGGCCCGCGGCACCGTGGCAACTTGCACACGCGCTGTAGGCGGCTTCACCCACGGCCATCGGTCCGGACGCCTCACGCTCTTGCGGCGACACGGCGAGTAGATACATGAACGCCCACACCGGCAGAAGGCTGAGCGTGGCCATCGCCCAATATGGAATCTTCTTGCGGGTCTTTGCCGCCACCACATACGCCGGGTCGGGTTTCGGTGGAGGTGGCGGCGCAACTTCGGCAGGCAGCGCGGGTGCAGCCGATGATGTGGCAGCCTTCGCAACTTCCTTCGAGGCTGGTGCGTCGCCCGTCGGCGTTCCACCTTCGAGCACGGTGCGACGATCCTTCGACCGCTTGAGGAGATAGTCAGGTATTTCGGTCAACTGTGCGCTCCGTTTTGAATAACTGCGACGCAAGGCTAGTCAGGGAACACGTCACTGAGCCCTCTGCACGAACGCACGTGAACTGCAGCGTGCGAGTGTCACGCATCAGGGCGAGGCTCGAAAACAGTCGGAGACTAGGCTTCGGAACGCATGATCGCAGTCGACATCCTCCGATGGCCCGGCGTGAATCAGGCGTTCCTGTTTTCGTTCTTTGCGACCAATCTCTTGGCCTACCTCATCATCGTGGTGGGCAAGCGTCGCCCCGTCGATCGGCAGGCCACGTGGGGTGAGGCGATGTTCGGCAGCGCCTATGTCTTCTTTGTAATCTTTCTCGCCTTCGGCGTCGTACCGCACCAGTGGATCGACCATGCCGACAAAGAACTCGGTTGGCGCAAAGACAAACTCATCTTTGGCCCCTTTGACATCTTGAAGCCGCAGGAATTCGGCGGTCCGTTTCCCTTCACCATGAGTTACGAGGCAGTGCGCGACATCGTGGTGTTGGTGATCCACGGCATCTACATCGGCGCGTTCATCTACCTCTTTATCTGGTGGCAGAAGCGCGGCGAAGTGAAGCAGGTTGCGTTGCCAACGAGCACCTACGGCCGACCACTGGTGAAGAAGACCTGACGCCATGACTCGCACCGACGCCAACCCACCGATGATGCCGTTCACCGACGAGTACACGCTCGTTGAAGTTGACGCCGAGTACTTGAACAAGGCGGTGAAGCCCAAGCAGTTCATTCACATCGACCAGAGCGAATGCATCATGTGCGAGGGCTGCGTCGACATCTGCCCGTGGAAGTGCATTCACATGGTCAACCCGTCGGCGATCGTCGACTCGACCGGCACCGAGATGCCGGGCGCTGACCCGAGTGACCATGTCATCTTCACGATTGACGACGACATCTGCACACGGTGTGCGTTGTGCGTCGACCGCTGCCCGACGGGCGTCATCGTGCTCGGCAAAGTCGGCGTCGCACCAGCCACCGGTGACCCGCACGCTCGCACCAACAACCATGGCTACGCCTACGGCATGAGGTTCTAAGGAGGAACAATGTCGAGCATCGTCGAAGAAACACCTCGCCCATCGCTGAAAGAGCGCGCCGCCAAAATCGGCGAGCAGGTGCAGGGCAGCCAGGTGTGGGCGTCAATCTTCCGCCCGGGTTCAATCTTCCGCAAGGGTTACACCGACTCGCCGCGCAACCGTTCATATGTCGTCATGAACTCGGTGCTCTATCACCTGCACCCGGTGAAGGTGAAGCGCCATGCGGTGAAGGTCAGCTACACGCTGTGTCTCGGAGGGCTTTCGTTCTTCCTCTTTATCTTGCTCACGATCACCGGCATCTTCTTGATGTTCTTCTACCGACCGACGGCCGCCAACGCGTGGGACGACATTCAGTCGCTGCACACCTCGGTGACCTTCGGCCTCATGGTGCGCAACATGCATCGTTGGGGTGCCCACTTGATGGTGTTGTCGGTGTTCTTGCACATGGCGCGCGTGTTTTATCACGGCGCGTACAAGGCACCGCGCGAGTTCAACTGGGTGGTCGGCGTGATCTTGCTCACGCTCACGCTGTTGCTCTCGTTCACCGGTTATCTCTTGCCGTGGGACCAGTTGGCGCTATGGGCAGTCACCGTCGGCACCAACATGATGGGGTATTCGCCGATCATCGGTTCGCAAGTGCGATTCGTGTTGCTCGGCGGAACGGAGATCGGCGCAGAAACCCTGCTGCGCTGGTACGTCTTGCACGTGTTGCTCTTCCCGTTCGTCACCGTGATTTTCTTGGCAATTCACTTCTGGCGCGTCCGCAAGGACGGCGGCATCTCCGGGCCGCTCTGAGCGAAAGGAATCGACGATGACGGAAATCCCCGAACACCTGCTCAAGCGTGCGAAAGCCGCGCGCGAGAAGTCGGAGTCGACCGACGACGCGGCGGCCACGAGCACGGGTGATGCAGCCTCGCGGATTCCCGCCGACTTGCTCGAGCGAAGCAAGGCTGCCCGCGCCGGTGGTGTTGCCGTCAAGGATGCTCCTGCCGCACCGGTGATTGCCGCGCCGGCTGCAGGCGGCGTGCCCGTCGGTGCCGGCCCAGGTGGCCACACTCAACGCTTGCTCACGGTGGTGAAGTCGGGTTCGATTCAAGACGTAAAGGCCGTGCCCGTCGACAAAGTGCACGTCTGGCCGCACCTGTTGTCGATTGAGTTCGTTGCGGCACTTGCGTGCACGGCGTTCACGTTCATGTTCTCGTGGTTCGTCAACGCACCGCTGTTGCAGGCCGCGAACTTCAATCAGACGCCGAACCCCTCGAAGGCGCCGTGGTACTTCATGGGTTTGCAAGAGTTGCTGACGATGTTCCACCCGATGATCGCGGGTGTCACGATTCCGGGCATGGGTCTCATCTTGCTCATTTTCGCGCCCTACCTAGACCGCAATGCCTCCAACAAACCCGAGAATCGCAAGTTCATCACCAGCCTTATGACGGTGCACATGATGTTCTGGGCGGTACTCGTCATCATTAGCTCGTTCTTCCGCGGTCCTGGCTATAACTTCACGTTCCCGTGGCGTGATGGAATCTTCTTCGAGCTCTAAACCATGAACACCACCACCATCCTCATCGTCGCCGTTGCAGTGCTTGCCGTGCTTGGCGCAATCGTGGTGCTCACTGCCGCACGTCGCAAAGACGCCACGGGAGTGCTCTCGCGCGAAACTCGTTCGCGCGACACCGATGCCGATGTGAAGGCCAAAGGCCGTGACTACGAGCGCGAAGCAGTTGCAGCGCGTTCGACTGCGCTGGCCGTGCCCCAGAGTGTGGCCGTCGCACCATTCTCTCCGCCCGATCCCGAAGTCATCGGCGTGTCTCGGCGCCAGTTCTTCAATCGCGCAACCATCACCTTGTTCAGTGCCGGCCTTGGCGGTTTCGGTGCCGCGGTCATTAGCTATCTCTGGAAGGGTGCAGAGGGTGGCTTCGGTTCAAAGATCAATGCCGGCAAGTTGGATGACATCATTGCGGGTATCCGTTCAAACAAGGGCTTCTTGTACTTGCCAGAGGCGCGCGCTTGGCTAACGGAATATCCCAAGGAGTCGTTGGCGAAGGCTGAGGCGGTTTACGGCCGCCAAGCCCCCGTCTTCACGGGCATGCAGGCAGGCATCGTCGCTTTGTACCAAAAGTGTCCACATCTTGGCTGTCGAGTGCCGAACTGTCCGACCTCACAGTGGTTTGAATGTCCGTGTCACGGGTCGCAATACAACCGAGTCGGTGAGAAAAAGGGCGGTCCAGCACCGCGCGGCATGGACCATTTTGCGGTGTCAATCAATAACGGCAGCGTGGTAATCGACACCGGAGCAGTGTTCGGCGGCGCGGCCATCGGCACGAACACCACGGGCCAAGAATCTGAAGGTCCGCACTGCGTTGGCTCGACGGGTGGGCACTGATTCCATGACTCTCGTGTTCGCCGATGTCACCACCACGCTCGCGTGGATTGTGCTCGTCACTGCCATCGGTGGTTGGGCGCTGTATGCGTTCTTCAACATTCGTTCGAGTCGCGCAGAAATCGGTTCGGAAATCGAACTTGCCGCCAATCGCAAGGAGTATTACGACGACGAGACGCTCGAAGGCAAGAAACTTGAGCGCACGCAGTTGCTCGGGCTTGCTTTCCTCGCGGTTATTACCGTGACCCTGCCGTTGTATTGGATTCTCGAGCCAGGTCGTCAGGCTGGGGCGGAAAAGGAATTTGAGCACAAGTTCGAATTGTGGGGTAGTGGTCTGTTCGCCGCTACTGCGGATGGCGGATTCAACTGCGCTGGATGCCACGGTGGCATGAATGGTGGTGGCGGTGTTGCGGCCTTTGCGGTGACTGATCCAAAGACAGGTGAAGTGAAGTCAGTGAACTGGAAAGCACCTGCGATCAATACCGTTTTTTATCGCTACAGCGAAGAAGAGGTTCGATTCATCCTGAACTATGGACGCCCCTTCTCGCCGATGTCGGCGTGGGGTCTCGTTGGCGGCGGTCCGATGAACGAACAGCAGATTCAGACCGTCATTGACTATTTGAAGAGCGTGCAGGTGCCTCGCGAAGACTGCACCGATCCGACGCAAGACACAAAGATGTGCGATGGTGGACACCTGCCGGTGGCAAAGCAGCAGGAGATTCAGGCCGAAGCTGAACGTTTGGTGAAGGCCGGAACGTATGCATCACTGGGTGAGGCCTTGTTCAATCTTGATCTCGGTTCAGGCAACTATTCATGCGCACGCTGCCATACCAAGGGCTGGTCATACGGCGAGCCGCAGATCACCGGCGGTGGAGCATTCGGCCCGAACCTCACTGGCGGCTCATCGGTTCGTCAGTTCCCCAACCAAGAAGACATGATCGCGTTCATCTCGGCCGGCAGCGAGTACGGCAAAAAGTACGGCGAACAGGGTCAGGGTGGCGGCCGCATGCCCGGCTTCGGTGCGATGCTGACCCAAGACCAGATCAAAGCCATCGTCGAATACGTGCGCGGTCTCTGATGGATCTGCTCACCACACTCGCCATCAATTGGCAGCCGCAATTGCGCGGTTACACCGTAGTGATCATTGCCGTGGTCGTACTTATCGGTGGCACCTACCTCGTCGTGGGTACCAATCTCGGTGCGCGCCTCGGATTTCTCGTCATTCTCGCCGGTCTGTTCGGGTGGATGGTGGCGATGGGTGCGATCTGGTGGACGTACGGCATTGGTTTGAAGGGTCGCGAACCATCGTGGAAAGAAGCCGCTCCCGCCACCATCATTCGCGACGGCGAGTTGCTGCAAACTGTCGGCATTCTCGAACAGCCTCTCAAGCTTGACGCTTCGCCGACGCAGAATGCCGATTTGGTCGCGACGGCACTTGCGAGCGAGGGTTGGGTGAAGCTCGATGAATCGGATCCGCAACGAGGTCAGGCGGTCGCAGCCTCCGACGAAATCCTCATCAACCAAGCAGAGGAGTTTGCCGCGGGCGAATTCGTTTCGGTGGCGGTCTTCGACCGTGGCGGTGACCGCTGGCCCAAGATCAACGACTCACTCGACTTCATTGCGTTCTTCCACGAACCGCGTTATGCGCTGGTTGAAGTTGCGCCCGTCGTGCCACAACGAGTCGAGCCGGGTCGCGCGCCAGCTCGACCGAAGATCGATGAGACACAAGAGCGTCGTTACGTGCACATGGTGCGCGACCTCGGCAACAAGCGACAGCCGGCGATGCTCATCACGTTCGGTTCGCTTATCGTCTTCGTCATTTTGTGTTGGCTGTTGCATCGCCGCGATCTGATCCTGCGCGAGAACCTCGCGCGGGCTCGCGAGCTCGAAAAGGTCTGATCCCGCTCGCTCGGGGGTGACGATGGGTCAGTATCTGCCGATCGTCGTACTTACTGCGCTGGCAGTGATTTTTGGTGTGCTCTCGCTCGTTGCGTCGAAACTGCTTGCGCCGAAGCGACCGAACACCGCAAAGGATGCGCCGTACGAATGCGGCATCGTGCCGAGCCGCGAGTCACCAGAGCGGTTTCCGGTGTCGTTCTATATCGTCGCGATGCTCTTCATCATGTTCGATATTGAAATCATCTTTGCCTACCCCTATGCAGTTGCCCGCGAGTCGCTCGGCGCCTTCGGTTTCTGGGAGATGATTGCGTTCAGCGCGGTGTTCTTCGTCGCCTTCGTCTACATGGTGGCGCGCGGTGCACTCGAGTGGGGCCCAGTGTCCAAGGAACGACCTGTCTCTGACGTATCGGCATTGCCGACGGCACGCGCCGGAGTCAAGATTGTCGGGCTCGATGGTCGCTCGCTGCCCGATGGCCGTGAAGCAGGTGCGGCATGAGTGCGGTGCAAGATGTTCTCGACAATGGTCTTGGCGGCTTCAAGCACAACTTTCTGACCGGTCGTATCGAAGACCTCGTCAAGTGGTCGCGTTCACGCTCGAGTTGGGGTGCCACATTCGGTCTGGCCTGCTGCGCCATCGAGATGATGGGCACGGGCGCGCCGCACTACGACCTCGCGCGTTTCGGCATGGAAGTGTTCCGCGCCTCGCCGCGTCAGGCCGACATCATGATCGTGGCTGGTCGCGTCAGCCAGAAGATGGCACCTGTGTTGCGACAGGTGTACGACCAGATGATGGAACCCAAGTGGGTGATCTCGATGGGTGTATGCGCATCAAGCGGTGGCATGTTCAATAACTACGCCATCGTGCAGGGTGTCGACCAGATCGTGCCGGTCGATGTTTATGCACCTGGTTGCCCGCCCACACCCGAAACCCTCATTCACGCCATCGAAACGTTGCACCAGTTGATCGAAGATGGCGAGATCATGCAGCGCCGTGCGGCTACCGGAGCCGGGGCAAATGTGCATATCCAAGAGATTCCCGCCGGCATCACCACGCCCGTCACGTTGGAGCGCCGCTGACCCATGACCACCGTCGATGCGTCCGCCGCCGTACGTGTGGCTGCAGAGTTCGTCGTGCCAGCTGGTGCCATCGCCGCCGAGTCGTGCGGCCAGCGCGTGCTCTTCGTTGAGCCAGGGCAGTACCTCGCCACCATCGAGACGTTGTACCGCGACGGTTTCACGATGTGTGTCGACCTGACGGCCGTCGACTATCTCACACACGAGGGCCGCAGTGTGCCCGCTGGTGTGGTCGCCGAACGATTCGAAGTCGTGGTCAACTTGCTGTCGGTGGCGCGCCGCGAACGAGTGCGGGTGCGTGTGCAAGTTGCCGACAACGCATCACTCGCATCGATCTTTGACATTCATCCGAGCAGCGAGGCGATGGAGCGCGAAGTCTTCGATATGTTCGGCATTCGCTTTGACGGCCACCCCGACTTGACGCGCATTCTCATGCCCGAAGACTGGGATGGCCACCCACTGCGCAAGGACTATGCGCAAGGCCGTATTCCCGTGCAATTCAAAGGGGCTGCTTCGTGACGGTCGTCGACGCCGACGCGCGCATCACCTCGGCTGGGGCCGCCACCAGTGAAGGTAGCCAAGAGCTGCGTTCGCGCGGTGAGATTTCGCAAGAGGCGTTGATGCGCGAAGCCGGGGCAGTGCTGCGCCTGAGCGAGTCGGCTGCCGCCGCGCTCAGTGACGTGGCGGGCGACGTCGGCGAAGACCAGTCGATGATCATCAACATGGGCCCGCAACATCCGAGCACCCACGGTGTGTTGCGTTTGATGCTTGAGCTGCAGGGTGAGACTGTGCTGCGTTGCAAGCCGATCATCGGTTATCTGCACACCGGCATGGAAAAGACCGGTGAGTCGCTGTCGTATCTGCAGGGCGGCACCAACGTGACGCGCATGGACTATCTCTCACCGCTCAACAATGAGCTGGTG
>Ga0255167_1000755_pt1 | contig 9868 bp, 10 predicted proteins | sample Atl_Miss_RepA_8d_FD_183177 | JGI IMG/M metagenome (GOLD analysis project Ga0255167, IMG submission 183177) | Freshwater microbial communities from Altamaha River, Georgia, United States - Atl_Miss_RepA_8d | ecosystem: Environmental > Aquatic > Freshwater > River | place: USA: Georgia | collected... | reverse complement strand
GATGGTGGTTCCAATAGATGTGGCAAACGCTGCATACCTTCTAGGGTGTGAAGAGAATACGGCTATCTCTGGACAATCACTATTTGTTGATTACGGTTTTGCAATCGCAAGAGTGCTTTAGGAATTTTTCTAGTGAGTGTTGAGTTACTTAACCAAAACACTGTAGTTAAGTACTTGATCGATAATGAGGTTATATCTCAGAATGAATCTGCCGAAGTTGAGGTACTAACGGGTGGAGTTTCAAATGTAGTTCTAGCTATTACAACAGCAAGTAAAAAATTAGTTTTAAAGCAAGCTTTGGCTGAATTAGCGGTAAGTGAAAAATGGGAGGCAGATCAACGTCGAGCAATAGTTGAAGCTGATGCCATAAAACTTTTTCACAGATTAAGTCCCACTCAAGTACCAAATTTGGTGTTTTTAGACCCAGTTAGATTTGTACTTGTTTTAGAACGAGTGCCTGTTGGTAGCACGGTGTGGAAATCAGATTTATTAGCTGGGGTTATAGACCCGGATGTGGGAGCAACACTAGGAAATACGCTAGCTACATGGCATAACTACGGTGAAAGTGAGCCTGGCATAAAATCTAAATTTATGGAGGATTCTCTTTTTGAGCAATTAAGGATTGATCCATTTTATAGGTTTGTTGCAGGTAAGAATCCACAAATTGAGGTTTCAATCAGAAAATTAATTAATGAATTAGAGGGTGATAAAACCACAATTGTGCATGGTGATTTTTCACCCAAAAATATAATGGTATCAATGAGTGGTGGAGTTTTTATATTAGATTTTGAGGTTACTCATGTGGGAAATCCCGTTTTTGACCTAGCTTTTTTGCTTGCACACCTATTATGTAAATTCTTCAAAGCACCTGATCCACTACAAGCAAAATTGCTCGCAAATACTGCAACACTTTTCACAAAGCAGTATGAGAAACTTCGTCCAATTTCTCCATCAGTATGTAAGCATGCTGCGCTAATTGCACTTGCTAGAGTTGAAGGTAAGTCTCCGGTAAATTACTTAAGTTCAGAACAGCAAGTTAAAGTACAAAAATTTACTAAGGAAATACTACTAAGCAGCTCGACATTCTCAATAAATGAACTATATGAAATGAGTGCTAGGTGAAAATTAGTAAATTAGTTGGATACCAAGTGTTAGATTCCCGAGGACGTCCAACTGTTGCAGCCTCCTTAACTTTAACTGATGGCTCAACCCATACCGCCCGAGTTCCCTCCGGAGCTTCAACTGGAGCTCATGAAGCCAAAGAGTTAAGGGATGTGGGTGGAAAATTTGCTGAAAAGTTTTATTCTGGTCTTTCAGTACAACAAGCAGTTAGTAATATAAATGAATATATCGCACCTAAATTAATTGAAGAACAAATAGATTTAGAAACAATTGATAACCAACTAGTTTTATTAGATCCCTCAGAGGATCACTCAAAGTTAGGTGCAAACGCCACACTTGCTGTTTCACTTGCTGGTGCTATTGCAGCGGCTCACTCTCAAAATAGATCTTTGGCCCGATTCTTTAACCCAGAGGGAGTTTTAAATATTCCAATGCCCATGGTGAATATTCTCTCTGGTGGAGCTCATGCAAATCGCAGTTTAGATATCCAAGATGTATTAATAATTCCTAAAGGAGCAAAATCCTTTACCGAAGCACTTTCCTGGATTGTTGCAATACGTGAGATGGCAGCAAAATTGGGTAAAGCAGCAGGACACACCACAAACTTAATTGCTGATGAGGGTGGCCTGGCAATAGCTTTTGATTCAACCGAAAAAGCTTGTAATTTTGTAATTACCGCAATAGAAAAAGTTGGACTTAAAGTTGGTTCAGATGTAAGTCTGGCACTTGATATTGCATCAACTCAATTCTTTGATGGTAATAAATATAATCTTACTAACTTAAATAAGAGTTTCTCGAAAGAAGAGTTTATTAAATACATTAATAATTTAGTATCAAATTTTCCTATTATCTCTATCGAAGATCCTTTTGCAGAAGATGATTGGAGTTCATGGAGTGAGTTTATGCAGATTTCTCCCAAGAATCTGCAAATTTTAGGTGATGATTTATTAACAACAAATTTAACTAGACTTAATCGAGCAATCACAGAAAAAAGTGCAAATTCAATCTTGATTAAGGCAAATCAAAACGGGCTAGTAAGTTCAACTTTAAATGTTCTAAAGCAAGCTAGAGCAAATAACTTTAATACAGTTGTTTCCGCAAGATCGGGTGAGAATGAAGACTCTTGGTTAGCTGACTTAGCAACGGGATGGAGTGCTGGCCAGATAAAGGTTGGCTCCACTCATGGCTCAGAGAGAAACTCTAAGTGGAATAGATTGCTTGAACTAGAGGCAATTGAAAAAACTAAATTTATAAACCCGTTTAATTAGTGAGAGTGACGTGGGACGTAATCACCACTACCACCAACTAGGAAATCAAGATCTGCACCTAGGTGTGCTTGCTGCACATGGTCAATATATATTTTGCTCCAGCCACGATCAGCTTTAGGTTTTGGTGCAACCCAAGCAGCTTTTCGCTTCGCTAACTCTTCATCTGATATCAAAAGATTTAATTTACGATTAGGTACATCTAACTCGATCTCATCTCCATCTTGTACAAATGCTAATGGGCCACCAATTGTTGATTCTGGTGAAACATGCAATACCACTGTTCCATACGCCGTACCACTCATTCTTGCATCTGAAATTCGAACCATGTCGGTAACGCCTTGTTCTAACATTTTTTTCGGCATAGGCAAATTGCCAACTTCCGGAAAGCCTGGATAACCCTTAGGCCCTGAATTTTGTAAAACTAAAACTGTGTCGGCGGTAACTGGAAGATTTGGATCATCTGCAACCTTTAAATACTCCTCAATTTCCTTAAAGACTAAAGCTTTACCCTTATGTGTTAATAATCTTGGTGAAGCTGCAGATACCTTAATAATCGCACCATCTGGAGCTAGAGATCCTCTAAGTACTGCGATACCTGCCCCAGCTGCTTGGAACGGCTTATTTGCTGGCGTAATTACCTCTTTGTTCCAATTCTCCGCACCTTCAATATTTTCTTTAACAGTTTTACCGGTGACAGTTATATGGTCAGTATGAATTAAATTAGATATCTCTTTCATTACGGTTGGTACACCACCAGCATCAAAAAACTCTTCCATCAAAAATTGACCGCTGGGCATCATATTTGCAATAACAGGAACCTCTTTACCTAATTTATCAAAATCATCAAGTGAAAGAGGAACTCCGATGCGCCCAGCAATTGCAAGTAAATGAACTACTGCATTTGTTGAACCACCGATTGCTGCAAGAATCTTAATTGCATTTTCAAATGCTTTACGATTTAGGACTTTTGATAGTTTTAAATCCTCTTCTACCATCTTTACAATTCTTCGGCCAGATAGATGAGCTAGAGTAAATTTACGTGAATCAACCGCAGGAATTGCTGCAGCCCCTGGAAGTTGCACACCAAGAGCCTCAGTAACACATGCCATTGTTGAAGCAGTTCCCATAGTCATACAAGAACCCTGGCTTCGTGCTGAGCATGACTCCATTGCCATGAACTCTTCAAAACTTATCTTGCCACTTCTTACTTGCTCGCTATATTTCCAAACTAAGGTTCCAGATCCAACTGCTTGGCCTTGGTAACGACCGTTTAGCATTGGCCCACCCGTGATCATAAGTGTTGGTAAATCAACGCTTGCAGCTCCCATTAATAATCCAGGTGGAGTTTTATCGCAATTACCCAAAAGGACAACACCATCTAACGGGTGTGAACGAATTAACTCTTCAACCTCCATAGCCAACATATTTCGATACAAACTTGTTGTTGGTCGTTGTAGCGACTCACTAAGTGACATAGCTGGAAATTCAAGTGGAAAACCACCAGCCTCCCAAACGCCACGTTTAACTGCTTCGGCAACATCATTTAATGAGCCATTACATGGATTTAGCTCAGACCAAGTATTTGCAATTCCAATTACTGGACGACCATCAAATACATCGGGAGCATAACCTTGATTGCGAAGACGCTCTCGGTGGATGTATCCACCTTTATCTTTTAATCCAAACCAATATTGGCTGCGGCGATCAAACTTTTCTTCGCTCACGCTAGGCCACTATCCAATCTTTGGACTCTCAAATACTGAGAATTATCCTGTGTTAAGGTTTTCGTATTCTAGTTCAAATAGAGCAAAAATTCATCTCTGATAGATAAGAAGGTAAATATGAAAATTGCCCGCCTAGGAGCATTAGGTCAAGAAAAACCTGCAGTAATTGTTTCGGATTCCGAAGCTATATTTGTCGATGACGTAATAAGTGATTTTAATCGTGCTGAATTAGAAAATGGTGCGATAACCAAGATTGAAAAAATTGATCTAAACGGTAGACCAAAAGTCAGAATTGAAAATTTTAGAATTGGTTCGCCAGTAGCTAGGCCAACAAAAGTTATTTGTGTTGGCTTAAATTATGCAAAACATGCCGTCGAGTCTGGCATGACACCTCCAGCTGAACCTGTGATATTTATGAAAGCCCCAGATACAGTTATTGGCCCAAATGATGATGTAGTGGTTCCACCTAACTCAAATAAAACAGATTACGAAGTTGAGTTGTGTATTGTTATTGGCAAAAATGCACTTTACTTAAAATCGCCGGATGAGGCTTCAAAATATATTTTAGGTTACACAATTTCCCAAGATATTTCAGAGCGCCACTGGCAAGTTGAAAGAAGCGGTCAATGGGTAAAGGGGAAATCCTTTCCAACCTTTAATCCAATGGGTCCATGGATCGTTACGGCAGATGAATTTGCTAAGAATGGATTAGATCCAAATAATCTTTCGCTGAGTTGCACAATTAATGGTGAGGTTCGCCAAAACTCTAGGACAAATGATTTAATATTTGGAATAAATCACTGTGTTTGGTACATCTCACAATTTATGGAGTTAAAAGCTGGGGATGTTATTAATACCGGTACACCCGAAGGTGTGGGTATGGGATTTAAGCCTGAAAAATATCTAATTGGCGGTGAAAGTATTGTGACGACTATTGAAGGAATTGGAACCATTAAAAATAAGGTAATTAACTATAAGTAATTATTGAATTGACTGATCTGTCCTTACCGAATTAACTACCCGCTCAATCTTAAAGGGATTTGAGTTTTGTAGCTCAGGAGGCAATTGGTGATCTGGAAAATTCTGATAAACCACGGGCCTAACAAATCTATAGATTGCATCTATCCCAACTGAGGTGGTGTGAGTTGAAGAGGCTGGCCATTGGCCACCATGATTTTGTGCTGCAGTTACTGAAACTGCAGTCGGAAATCCATTCCAAATAACCCTACCTGCAATTTGTGAAAGTTGATTTATCAGCTCTGAAAGATCCTCGTTTTTACCAGCATGAATAGTTGCAGTTAATTGTCCTTCCAGTTCTTTTGCCACAGTTAAGTATTGATCAAATGGAGCTCTAATAATTACTGAGGTTGGACCAAAATGTTCTTCAAGTAGATCGCTCTGCTGGCTCACCTCTGACCAGTTGGCAATAAAAATATTTGGTGTTACGCCATAGCCATCTGAGTTTGAAATACCAGAAATAACCTCTAAACCTTTTGAAATTGAAAGTTTTTTTATTGCCTGACTAAATCTATCGGCAATTCCTTTATTCAATAATGGTGCTACCTTTTGCTGAGAAATATAAGTTTTAACCTGTTCAATAAATTTATCACCTAAAGAATCATTTGGAATAATGATTATGCCTGGCTTAGTACAAAACTGTCCTGAACCAAGTAATGCTGAATCCATCGCCGCTTTTGCGAGTTCATCTATTTTTTCACCCAATGCAGTAGGGGTAATAAATACAGGATTTAAAGATCCCATTTCGGCATAGACCGGAATGGGTGTAGCTCTTTCTTGCGCCAATCTAAGTAATAATTTACCGACCACTGCAGATCCGGTAAAACCAATAGCAGTTATTTCAGGAGCTTTTGCTAACCAATGGGTAATCTCAGGATTTACACCTTGCACAATTGAGAATAGATCTTTTGGTAATCCGTGTGATTCTAATGCTTTAGTTACAGCCTCATAAACTAACTGAGAGGTATTTGGATGAGATGGATGTGCTTTAACAACAACTGGGCAACCCGCAGCTAATGCTGCTGCCGTATCACCACCGGCAACTGAAAATGCTAATGGAAAATTTGATGCGGCAAATACCGCTACAACTCCCAGTGGTTGTTGTGATTTTCTAAGGTCGGGTCTTGCGACTGGCAAAAAGTTAGGATCTGCTAAATCAATTATCGGAAGTAAATGTCCACCAGTTTTCACCAAAGTTGCAAATGCCCTAAGTTGTACAACAGTGCGCATCACTTCACCAACAAGCCGTGGAAGTGGAAGAGCAGTCTCTAAATTTGCAATTTTTGCTAAATTATCCTTTTCTGACTCAATTGCGTCAGCTATTGAATTTAATACAGAGGCGCGCTCACTTGGATTGGTTTTGGATAATTTATCTTTAACTTTATGTGCTGAAGTTATCGCTTTCAATACCTGAGATTGATCCCATTCGGCGATTTCGGCACCAACTGATTCGCCGGTAGCAGGGTTTGAAGCGGTAAAGGTTTTATTCACTTTCTAACTATAACTGTAACCTTTATAAATCAAATATTTACAGAGTTAAGTATCAATATCTGGGAGCATTTCTAGTTCGCTCCACCTTCGGCTGCCTTAAATTCCGCTTACTCCAACAAATGTTATGCCAGTGACGCCTGCCATCTTGATCATGCTCAAGCCAGGCCACAGTATGTGGAGTTGCCATCGGAATTAATTGATCACAACCTGGACATCGATAAGGCTTACTAGAGGATGAGCCACTAATTTTTCGCACAACATAAATCCCATCATTATGCTCCTCCACTGAATCATTTGAAGTTGTGATCTCTCGCTCATCAAGATTTTCTGAGTGCCTAGATTTGCCCTTTGGCTTATTTTTACGCGGACTCACAGCCTTATTCTCCCAATTAAATTGAGTAATTATTACCAATTAGGCAAAGATGTCGCTATGGGCACCACTTTGGCAATTGAGGTCTACGGCCTGGTTAAGAAGTACGGGGATAAAACAGCAGTTGCTGGAATAGATCTATTGGTAAATCAGGGTGAAATATTTGCACTACTAGGGCCAAATGGTGCTGGGAAAACGACCACGGTTGAAATTCTAGAAGGTTATAGAAATGCAAATGCAGGAGAAATTAAGGTCCTAGGGTTTAACCCTGCAACAAAAGGAAGTGCAGCGCAAAGCTGGCGAAATAGAATTGGAATTGTTTTGCAATCTGCAAGTGATGCTGCTGATCTTTCAGTAATTGAAATGGTTTCACACTTTGCAAATTACTATGAGAACCCAAAAAATGTTGATCAAGTAATTAAAGATGTTGGATTAACTGAAAAGTTAAACGCTAAAGTGCATGAACTTTCAGGTGGGCAACGTCGAAGACTAGATGTGGCATTAGGAATAATCGGATCGCCTGAATTGCTTTTTCTAGATGAACCAACAACTGGATTTGACCCTGAGGCTAGACGATCTTTTTGGGATTTGATAAGAACTCTAAAGCAAGAGGGAACTACAATTTTATTAACTACTCATTACTTGGATGAGGCACAAGAATTGGCTGATCGTGTAGGGGTAATTAATAATGGTCAGTTAATCGAGGTAGCTACGCCCTCAACTTTAGGTGGAAGAAATAATGCGCCAGCAAAGGTTATGTGGGTAGAAAATGGTGTGAGTAAGGAGATTTTGACTAGTAATCCCACTGAAGAGGTAATTAGGTTAAACCAGCATTTTAATGGCCAGATTCCTGAGTTACAGGTATTAAGACCCAACTTAGAGGAGATATATCTAAGGATGATTGGTGAATTGAAATGAAATCTCTTAAAGTGATAATGAGAATAGGCCTTTTAAGAGGTGGTTTAGAATTAAAACAATTCTTAAGACAAAGGGAATCAGTAGTCTTTACATTATTATTTCCAGTTATTTTGCTTTTTATTTTTGGATCTGTATTTAAAGACACAATTGCACCTGGGGTTACTTTTAGCCAGTACTTTGTTGCCGGCATGATTGCCTCTGGATTAGTAAATACTGGTTTTCAACAACTTGCAATCACAATACCAATGGAAAGAGATTCGGGCGCCTTGAAAAGACTTCGCGGAACTCCAATGTCGGTCTCTTCTTACTTTATTGGCAAAGCCCTACTAGTAACAATTCTGATGGTTTTGCAAACAATACTTCTGCTCTTTTTTGGAGCTGCAATGTTTGATTTAAATCTTCCAACAGATCCAACACTGTGGTGGAACTTCACTTGGTTAGTAATTTTGGGAAGTGCTTGCTCAACCGTGCTTGGAATAGCCTTCTCAGTAGTTCCTAAAAGTGGTCGAGGAGCATCTGCAGTAGTATCTCCAATCGTAATTATTTTGCAATTTTTTAGCGGAGTATTTTTTGTTTTCACTTCTCTGCCGACTTGGATGCAGCAGTTTGCAGCAATATTTCCTCTAAAATGGTTGACTCAAGGGATGCGTTCTGTGTTTCTGCCAGAAAATTTTGCAACTCAAGAGGTAGCTGGCAGCTGGGAAATTAGCAAGACTGCAATAATCTTATTGATTTGGTTAATAATTGGATTGGCTATATCAATAAAAACATTTAAATGGAGCAGGGAATGAGAATTAAATTAATAATAGCCACTCTTTTTTGTACAGCTATAGGAGTATCTAGTGTGCAAGCTGTAACGCCTACTCCGAAGCCAAGTAATAAAGTTACCTCAACTAAGAAGGAAATTACAACGCCGGTTTCAAAGAATTCAATTAACCCCTCCCCAGCTACTAAAGCACCTACTGTAAATTCCACCAAGAAACCAAGCACATCTACTTCAACAAAAAAGCCAGTAAAAAAGAAAAAGAAAAAAGTTAAGAAAACTGCAACTCCAATTCCTTCACCTTCTCCAATTTGGCCACCTGTTGGATTTACAAGCAATAAAGGAATTTATGCAAAAATTCCTAATGGAAAAGAGTTATTAGGTTTAATTTCTGCACAGAAAAGATTGGCTGCTGATGTAATTAAGTGTGAGAGTAATGCGTGTGGTGCGGTAATTGTAGCGGCAGATTACCCTTGTAAATGGTGGGAGATTAAGTCCACAGTTTCTGGTGATGACTTAAATGATCCAAACAAGAAAATACTTCTAGGCACATTAAGAACTACCTACGGTCCGCTTAGTCCAAATACTTACGCCAACATTCTTTTAATTAGTGAAGAACCCCTATTTTTACCACAAACAATTGATCCGACAACTCAATTGCCAGCACCAGCAGTTGCAAGGGCTGGAATTTTAGTTGGTAATATCTCAGCAACCTGTCATAAATCCCCTACTGAGGAGAAAATTCCTTCAAATATTTATATACCTACAAAGAAGTAATATAGGCAAATTATGTTAGGCGGAATAAATAACGAGTTGTTTCTTAGATCTTTTTCAGGGTTCATAGTTGTTGCAGTATTGGCCCTAATTTTAAGATGGGCATACTCAGGCAATAAATCACTTGTAGAAAAACAACGGCGAATTGGTTCAGAGGAAGAGTACGGATTGCTGAAAGTTGCTCATTCCCCTAAAAATCATATCGAGGGTGAAATTCTGCGACAAAAACTTCTAGCAGTTGGAATCAAAGCAACGTTGTCGCAAACCAAAACTGGCCCCAAGATTTTAGTTTTTGAGGAAGATTTAAGGATTGCCAAAGCCACTTTAGCTACTGATAACTAAACTGATTTTTCCGCTAATTTGGGTAATTCAATACCTAAATAGGTATTTGTTAAATTCCTACTAGCCGGCATTAACCTAT
>Ga0255167_1000750_pt1 | contig 9912 bp, 8 predicted proteins | sample Atl_Miss_RepA_8d_FD_183177 | JGI IMG/M metagenome (GOLD analysis project Ga0255167, IMG submission 183177) | Freshwater microbial communities from Altamaha River, Georgia, United States - Atl_Miss_RepA_8d | ecosystem: Environmental > Aquatic > Freshwater > River | place: USA: Georgia | collected... | reverse complement strand
AAATCCTAGTGCTACTAATGAAAAAATGGGTTTATTCTGGATAGTGGGTCGTGGTATAACAATATATAAAAATGATAATGAAAAACTAAAAGAAGTTATGGAAACTTATCAAACTAGAGGATGGAATTATTTTATTCAATATTAATACTTGCATTTAGCATTTAGCATTTAGCATTTAGCATTTAGCATTATTAAAAAATATCATTTTTGTATTTTTCATATATAATTATTTTATCAAGTATATATTGTAATGGTTTTCTGCTAAAGGTAGATCCTAACATATAACGCCAAATAAACTTAATATATTGTTTTAATAATTTTTTTTTATTTTCAGACATATCTTTTTCTTTAAAAATATCACCAATATTTAGTTTTTTATCTAAATATTTCAATAATATTAATTTTTTAAGGTATTTCAATTTATTATAATCAATATTTACATTTTCATCACTATTTTTATGACTATTTTCATTTTTATTATTATTATTATTTAATATGTGATTAATTATTTGTAATAATTCAGTATCAAAATGTAATATATATTTTAAAAATAGTAATCCTAGACAAAGTATATCATAAGCTTTAGAAACTTTAAAATAATCCGTTTCGTTTAATTCTTTTATTATTTGTTCTGTATATTTTACTGGTGCAATACCATTTATTTTACAATCTGCAATTATATTAAAATCTGTATTATAACCACATCCCAAACCAAAATCCGTTAATTTTACTATTATATTATTAGAATTTGTAAATGTGGATATTAAAATACAATTATCATTAATATTTTGATGTGCTATACCACTTTCATGAATTCTAGCTAGTGCATTTAAAATAGATTTAATTAAGACAAGCAATATTTTATAATATTCTGTATTTGACATTCTAGATAGAAATTTACCATAATAAGATAATGAATAACCTTTAAAAACAGGAAATAGCGTATAAACTAAATTACTATGAATTTTATAATCTAGACAAGGATTTATATGTTCCCTAGCAACCGAATTATTTGATAAATATTTTAATATATTTAATTCAAATTCTAGTTGTTTTTTTTGCATCTGTGTTTTTAATGATTCATTATCAAATTCTATTTCTTTGCAAATAACACGATTACCCTTGGCATCCAATGCTAAATACAAATTACCCTGGATACCCTTACCTAAATACCTTACTATTTTATAATTAGTACTGCTATTAGCATTATTCACTAATGATGTTATCATATCTAGTTTCAATGGATTATTATTTTCATCTGCCTCTTGTTTACTATTTACAATTTGTCCTGAATTTATAACCGTATTTATATTCAATAATTGTTGATTCATTTACTTTTTATATTTTTTATTCCTAAACTTTATTTGATATACTATATAAATTACTTACCAATTTTACTAAAATATAGATAGAATTAAAAATAAGATTAAGATTATTCTTATTCTTATTCTAGCAATAATACTTTTTATAGCTAGAATTAAATTTAAAATAATAAAAATAATACCAAAACAGAAAATAAATTAAAAATATAATATTTAGAATACAAAAACAATAATCATAATAAAAATATTAAATAGAAATTATTTCAAATATAAGGTTTGCTAAATGGTGTTTCTTGATAATTAAATTTAGGTAAAATACTACCAACATTAGTTAATGAAACTGTATCTTCTGTTTCTGCAATACTACCATCTGGATTTAATTCCAATGCATTTATTGGTAAACCTCTATCAACTAATCCTGTTAATTTATGAACATTTGGATATTTTGCACTACTTTCATTTAAATGTTTTTGTGGAACATCCCAATAAACTGGCGGGATATAAGTATAACCCGGTATCCATTTTTTTGCTTCCGTATAATTCTTTATTAATATATCACCCGATTCATTCAATGATAAATTATTATAACCACTTTCTTCTGATATTTTTCTAGTGTTAGATTGTGTAGTGTTAGATTGTGTAGTGGCAGGTTGTGTAGTGGCAGGTTGTGTAGTGGCTACAATATCATCAAAATTAGATTTATGGTTAGCATTTTCACTGGTAGGTGTGCTCATTCCGTATACGCTAGGTATATAATTTTCAGTATAATTATTTATTTTTGCAAATGTATTTGGATTCCATTTACCTTTATTATAATCATCTAAACTTTGAGACCAATTAGTAGATAAATCCATATAATCTAAATCAGAACTCCATAAATTACTACTAGGATTCATTGTTTTTGGAAATGTCATATTATCACCGGCACCTACTCTTGATGCTGTTGAAGCTAAATTATTTACATTTGCTACATCTAAACTATTAAAATAAGTCATATTCATTCCCTGGCTATCTAAATTATTTTGCATACTTTTTCCACCTATGCGTATTTCTGGATTAAATACACTATCTACACTAGAAGCATTTTGAGATGAGGCTTGTGGCATAATATTTTTAAAATTAGATTGTGAATTTTGAATTTTATTAGGAATATTTGAAAATCCTGATATACCTAGAATACTATTAACCTGACTAACTGCATCTTTATCTATTTTATTTTGTTCTAATGCATTTAATGTAGATTGTGTAGTTTGTGGTGTTGTTTGCATTTTTCTATGTGATGAAATATTTATATTACTATCATCATCACTATCAAAATATTCTTTTGACATATTTGATTCTAGAATAATATCGGCATCCATTACATCTTCATCATTCATTTGGTTATTCATTGAATTATTATTGTTGGATTTATTATTCTTGGATTTATTATTCTTGGATTTATTATGTTGTGTTATATTTGTAAATGTTTCCATTATTGCTGTATCTGTTAAACTAACATAATTCATAGATGCACGAATAATAGCAATTAAAGCAACTATTAATAATCCTATTTCTGCAATATTCATACTTTTATTATATTCATTATAAAATACTAATACTGCAACAATAATTAACATAACAGCTAGAAACATTTTTAATAATAATTATTATATTCTATAAGTGATATAGATTTTAAAATTATAATTTTACATCCTTTAATATATTTAATTTAATAAATATATTTAATTTAATAAATTTTTAACTAAAAATCTAGCATTATTTTAGAATATTATATATTAAAAAACAAAAAATAAATTTGTTCAAAAATAAAATGGTTTTATCATCCAGTAATACATCTCTAAATATTGCAGGGGTTATATTAGTTATACTTATTTTAGCAGGACTTATTATTTTATTGCGTAATCGTAGTTTTGATAATTTCATTGTTTTTTTAGATGATGTTGTTATTCCCAAAAATTGCTGGGATTATTTAGTATTTAATGGTGAAAATTATTTCTTATTTAAATCTCGTGCACTTATAGATTCCGTCAATAATCCTTTAAAATTCCCTACAAAACAATCAGCACTAGAATATTTAAAAAAACAAGGGTGTCTAGCGGAAGGAATACCTTTTGTGGATTTAGTAATGAGAAAGAAATTAGAAGACCCTACGGTATCATTTCAAAGAGAATGTAATAAGGTAATCGCACCTAATCTTTTTGATTTGGATATCTGTAGCACTTATGGTAGTGATAATGATACACTTACTAGTAAATACCTAGCACGAATTAATAAAATAGAAAGTGATAAAAAATTATATGCTAATTATGATTTAGAAACCTGTATGATTAATAAAGCCGTTTCTCAAGATAAAGAATTAGATGATACAGGATTTAAACAAGAATTCGCAGCCTATTTTAACCGGATGAACACACAAATCCCTGAAGACTATCTATATATATCTTAATCCTAAACTAGTTATCCAAAACTAGTTATCATAAACTAGTTATCCTAAACTAGTTATTATTTATGTTTTGAATGGGAATAGTTTTTCACGGTTTAATTTACACATTTTTCCTTGTGTCATAACTTTGTATGTATAATAATTTACAATAAGATATACAAAACCAAAAAAGAATGCAAATATTGCACTCATTACACGGGTTGCAGTTTCTTCATCAGCATTACAATTTAATGATACCGAAAGACCAAGGAAATTCAATGTTAATATTACTACTACAAATGCATATTTTAAGAATAGAATAATATAATCATTCAATTGGTCTTGCCAAGTAATAGAGGTTTTTCCACCCGCACTAGGTGATACACTAAGTGTATCTATTATATCCTCATAAGTTGAACTCACAGGCACATTGAATTTTTCCTTTTTTCTAATCTTTTCTTTTTCTATCTTTTCTACCTTTTCTACCTTTTTTGACATATTTAACTTATCTAGCTTATCTAGTTTATCTAGCTTATCTAGTTTATCTAGCTTATCTAGTTTATCTAAAATTAATATATATAAATTATTACAAAATTATAGCCAATTAAAAAAACAAATAAAAACCAAAAAATAAATAAACAATAAAAACAATGAAAACAATAAAAACATTTTGTTTTTAATTGCTTGTCATAGTTCCTACCACACCACCCATTATTTTTAAAATATCGTAATTAACTGCAAATAACCAGACATTATAGTTATAAGTATATCCACTAGCACCTGGATTGCCATATAATGGATTCATTGTTTCAGCCGGATTAATTGGTATTAAATCAAGTAATATATCTTTATTATTGATGCTAGAAAAATTCACGGCACCAATAGGTTGCAAACTAGTATTATCTAGTGAAAAGGAATATGTATATATTCCTTCATTTGGTATATTACGATTTGCATTATAATTTTGAACTAAGTTATAAAACACGGAATCTTTACCATTGAGTTGTTGTCCTGTTGGATTATCATTATTACGATAAGTTCCCATTGTTATTTCATTTGACATTAACCGAAGAACTGCACCTTTCATAATATTGCGATTCTTATAATAAATTAAACTACTAGGTGTGATTGTAAGTGGGGGTCCATATGTATTAATATATCCAGGAGAATATGGGGGTAGTGGATCTTGATTCCAATTAGTATAATTAGACCAATCATTCACATCTTCCATATCACTTCGCCGAATCATCCACACTAATTCTGCCACCGGTTTATTAATATTAGTCATATCTACTAAAACTTGCGTGTTATAATTATAACTTTGTTGAATAAGTTGCACTTGTGTTATTAAATATTCATGTGTAGTCAATGCAAATCGTTTTCTTTCTTCTACATCTAAAAACACATTATTAATCTCCAAACGGGGATTAATATACAAACTACTAGCACTAGTGCTTGGTTTAAGAAAATTACCTATAAAATGCACTTGTTGATAGGGCTTTACCCGTTTTCCGGTTCCTGTATAATCTATCACTGTGTAAAGTTCTTGTAATTTCCTAAATGTAAAAGTAATATACATTACTGTTTTTTGTATAGCAATTAAAGGAAAAGCTAGAGAAGAAAATTTATTAAACCAAAATCCTAGTGGTAGGTATATTTTCCGGTTGATTATAGACGGGGCACCAATCGCGGGATAATTAGGATATATTCCATTATTACCAGGTGCATTTGCAGGGTCATATAGTTCTGGGACATTTCCAATCATTCTATAATATCCTGCTTTTTTACCTGCATCTAGATTTAATTCACTTGAAGCATGAAACCATTCACCATATTGAGTATCTACTGCTTGATTAGTATCTATTTGTAAAGAAACACGACGGACAATATATTCACCAATTCTTTTTATCCACTGGAACTGATAATTCGCATCTGAGTAAATATCTGGTAATTCTAGAGTAAGATAAATATCCCGAATTGCATCACCATCACGCGGAATTTGAAATGTTATTGTTGTATCCTGGTCAAATGAAAGCATTCCATTATTTAAAATTGGTAAATTCGTGATAAACTGAGTTGAAAAATTAGTATATTTCTTATACACTGATTTAAAGTGTGTAATTTGAGGATTAAGTGTAAGAAAAGCCATACGGTCTGTATTACCGAATTCTAATTGTATCAATGCACCGACTGTCATTTTTATAAAATATCTCTAGAACAATCTATAATAAAATATTATTTAAATATAGTATTCTTTACTTATAAATATAATATTCCAATTTACCTATATTTATTAATTTGTTAAATATGAATAACACACCACCACCGACGCCTTCACCGACACGACCAGCAAGTGCATATTTATCTCCAGTTGCATCTGCATCTGGAGAACCAGCACAAGCAACTGGAATATATGAAACACATGTTCCAATTACAGAAGAAGCATTTCCATATATATTAAATTTACCAGAAGGTGTTAGTTGTAATTGGTGGGCAAATTTTGCTATTAAAATTACAAATATAGTGAATGTTATTAACTATTATGCTTCTATTAAATATTTTAATTATTTTATTACAGGTTCTAGTGCAGTTGCATTATTAACATATTTTTATAAACCTGGAGATTTAGCAGTATTAGACCCACCAAATGATTGTGATTTTATTATTAGATTTAATGATGGATCTAGACTTAAAAAAAATTTTAGTAGTAGAAATATAAAATGTATTGAAGATTATTGCCCAAGTGAAAAAAATCAATTAGACTCCGACTCTGGAACATTTAGAAAAATAAATCCAAATACAAATACATTCAATAGTATTGATATAACTTTTGGTTCTGGAAATTATTTAACTTTTGGTAATTTACAAATTGCAGAACTAAAATATTTAAAAGGAACATATGAAAGTGTTCTTTTTAAAAGAAACAATAATGCTAAAAAAAGAGGTGTTTTGGAAAATATTTCTGGAGTATATAAACCAAATGAAATAGTAATTAAAAATCTTAATAACAATAACACTAGACAAAATAACAGTAGAAAAAATAAACGAAGTAGACTTAATGAAAAAAAAGGAAACAATGGAAACAAAGGACACAAAGGAAACAATGGAAACACTAAAAAAAGACTATCATTTGATAATTTATAACTAATCTAATGGTAAATATGTTTTATGTTTCCTAGCTTGTTGTGTTGCTCGTCCTGGATATTTAAACAATGGTTCTAGTATTATTTTATTTATCCATCCATACATTAATTTTGATAAAATCTTCATATTTTCTGGTGTATGACATTTAACTGATGGTTCAATATTACACTCAACTAAAGCTGGGTCTAAATCAGCTTTAATTAAAATATCTAAACCATAAATATAATAACCATTTTGTTGGTTTTCAAAAAGTAATTTCTTTGCATTACCACCTTTTAATTTAACAAGACCTACAAAAATATTACTTATATATGTTGATATTTTCCTTATTTTTTTTATTATATTCTTTTGTAATTTTTCCATATCTTCATCATTATAATCTAATCCCACATTTTTAGATGTAAAATCTTCTGGAAATACATAATCATCATCAGTTGAACTTAAATGTGTATCATGCATATCTTTTGTAAATGTTGTTTTAGTCAAATCATAAGGTAATTTTGCAGTTGCTATTTTACCTATTTCTAACACAAAACAACTTAATTCACCTTCTAGAATAGCTACAATATAATATATTCTTAAATGGAATTTGCGACCTTTAAATAATAATAAATCTGTTATAAATTTAGATGCAATTATTTCATTTAAAGAATATGATTGTCTTTTATAATCTTGATGTGTTTTATAATATTCTATAGCTTTTGATAAATCTGCAGATGATTGAATATATAATATATCTTTTCCTGCAAATGCATACATTGGTCTTAAAATATAATTTTCTGGAAAAATAAATTTTTTTTCCTCAGATAATAAAAAAGTTTCTATTAAATAATTTAAATTTACTTTACCCTTTTTTGAATTATATTTAATTATATTTGCATATATTATATTTTTATTTATTTGATTTTGGTCTATATTAATTGTATTTGATAAAAATGCATTATATTTATAAAATGGTTTATTTAAAAATGGCGAGTATATATTATAAAAAAATATATCTGCTTTAATAAAATTATTTGGTATTCTAATAAGATTTTTATTAAAAGACTCACAAAATTCTGCCTTTGATAATTTATATTGTTTTCTAATTTGTTCATATTGTTTTTCAACATATTTCATTCCTTTGTTATCCGGAAATAAACCTAGTTCTGTTAAATATTTATGTAAAATTGATGAATCTAAATCATAGATATCATTATATTCACAACCGACTATATAAAAAAAATGCTTTTTTAATTTAATTCCTTTAGTATTTTTATTTTGTAATTTATATGTTTTGTGGTTTTTATGTGTTTTGTGTGTTTTGTGTGTTTTGTGTGTTTTGTGTGTTTTGTGTTTTTTACTAAGTGATTGATGTTTTGTATGTTTTATTTTGGTTTTTTTTGTAATCATTTATTAATTCTTACAAATTTTATAAATTTGTATATATTCTAATATATTTTTAGATTTATTTAATTGTATAAAATTTATGTTGCCATCTAGCATAAACCAGTCGCCAGTCGGCAATCGGTTTATGGAATTCGGCAACTTTGCATTTAGAATAACTTGGATAGGTTTTTATGAACATTAAAATAAACTAATATAAAATCTACTATAAATATAGTATTTTTATTAATTATTTTAATTATTTTTATTAATCTTAAATTAAAATTAAAATAGGAAATAAAAATAAAATGAATATGTCTACCAATAAAAAAAAATCAAAATTAGTTGGTATGATTAAGAATAAAACAATTTTTACAAAAAGAACAAAGAAAACAAAAAAAATAAAGAAACAAATATCAAACAAAAAAAAATCTAGATTTATAAGTCTAAATAAACGGATTACACTTCAACCTGTGCGTGATTTCAAAATATCTAGAGCCCAGGCTATTCTAGATATATTACCGGCGTTTACTAAATTTTATAATAAATTATCCCAAGATGAATTATCTGCAATTAAGTATTACAAAGGATATGGTTCTTATTTTCAATCTTCATTACTTGCTAACAAACCTAGCAAACCAGGTGATAAGAAGAAATTGAGCGTGCCATTCTACTATGATGAAGAAATTTCACTACGAATAGATTTATTTGGACTCGCTAATAATGCAGACCTTTATTTCCAACCATCACTAGATATTAAAGAATTAAATAAATATATTGAAACTAGCTATTCTGCTAGAATTGAATTATTAAACAGGCTAGATAGGATTTATTCTCGTCCAGATTGTCCTAAGATGACAGGAAAAGAAATATTATTTCGTGGTATGCAGGCTAATGATGCTATTAAAAAACTGAAAGTAGGTGATTCATATGTATTCCAGAATTTCATATCTACCACAGTAGATAGAACGATTGCAGAAAGATTTACTGCTGCTCGGGGTAAAAGTTATCCTTGTGTGTTTATATTAATGGATATGAAAGATATTCCATTTATCTATATGCCAAATAGAAAACTAAGTAATACAACTATTAAATATTCAACTTTTATGAAATCTAGCAATATATTTCATGATTTGAGTGAATATACATTACCGCGTAATCTAGAATTTACCATTGAACGGATTGAAAAGAAACCAATTAGTACATATCCAAATATTAAAAAAGGTTATTATTCCACATTAGAAAATATTCTTAAACAAAAAGGCTATTTTACATCTTCTTCAACCCAATCAGCAGACGCAAGTGCTACTAACGATACTAGCGATACTAGCGATACTAGCGATACCAAGAATGAAGAAATTAAAAAGGAAATTGAAAAATCTATATTCGCTAGTGCCACTCATTACTATTGTAGATTAAAGGAATGGCGGCCTAGAATACCATTAGATTGGAAAACACTTTCTATAAATGCAGAATTTGTTTTGGATGTAGATGCATTAGAATCTTGGAAACAAAAGGAAAGTTGGTTTATGTGATACTAGTAGTATATATCACTAATATCACCCAGTGTTAAATGGATATTGATAATATTTTTACTATTTTTGCCATCTAGCATAAACCAGTCGCCAGTCGGCAATCGGTTTATGGAATTCGGCA
>Ga0255167_1000743_pt1 | contig 9996 bp, 4 predicted proteins | sample Atl_Miss_RepA_8d_FD_183177 | JGI IMG/M metagenome (GOLD analysis project Ga0255167, IMG submission 183177) | Freshwater microbial communities from Altamaha River, Georgia, United States - Atl_Miss_RepA_8d | ecosystem: Environmental > Aquatic > Freshwater > River | place: USA: Georgia | collected... | reverse complement strand
GACCTCTAGTAATTCTGGTATTGATTTAAATCCTCAATCAGCTATGCCCCAACCTAACGAATTTAGAACTAGCTTTGAACAATTTAAAACTGGTATACCAACATTTTAAAAAAACAAAACACAAATCAAAACAAATCAAAACAAATCTTTTTCATTCACCTTTTTTATTCATCTTTGTTATTCACCTTTTTTATTCACCTTTTTTATTCACCTTTTTCATTATTTCTTTTCTCTAGGCTTTTTTTCCCATTTTATAATAGATATTATAGATATTATAAATATTATATATTACTAATTATGGATACAATACAAAATACAACTACTAGATTCTCCAGTAGGATTTCAAAACTTTTTAAAAATCAACAAATACAATTTTTAATAATTATGATTCTAATTCTAATAATCACTTGTTATAGTCTTTTAACAAATACATTAAAATATACTATAAGTATGATACTTTCCAATCCTGGAATTATGATAGTTTGTTTAATTTTAATATTGATTACAGGATATTTTAATATTGCTATTGCTAGTTTAATGTTAATCTTATTTTTTATTTTATTGTATGGAAATATTAATTCACCTCAGGGAATAGAATCGGGTATAGAAGGTTTTAAAACAACATCTAGCAACAATGATAATGATGAAGAAGATGATGAATCAAGTATGGATAAACATATTCAAAAGATTTCCAAAACATTATCTACAACCCAAGAGAATATTAAAAAAAAAGAAGAAAAAGACAAACAATTTGATGAAAGAGTTAACAATATTAAGAATGTAGTTTTAAGCACAATTAATAATATTCGTAATTCCAATAATGATGATTATAAACGGGCATTATTAGAAAATAAACAGGCATTATTATATGAAGAACACGAAAATAATTCTACTCGTGGAAATGATAAAAGGAAAAAAGAATCATTTAAAAATACTGGAAAAGAGAAAAGAAATAATAAAGAAAAATTTCAAACTATTGAGGTTCGGGCACTAGACCCTAGCAATGAAGAAGATACCAATCTCCTAATTACCAAGGAAATTTTACAAGATATGCTAAATCGTATTGAATACAATTATGAATCTAATAAATATTTACGAAAATATATAAAACACCGTGTAGAAGAAATTATAGATGTAAATAAACTTATGGATGATGAATAATTAAATATTCTACACTTTTTATTTGTTGTATATTTATTATTATATTTATTATTTTATCTATTTTTTATTTATTTCAAATCTAAATAAATTTACTAAAAGCATTATAAGCCTTTAAGATATTCTCCATTTAATTTAGAATAATCTAGAATAATCTAGAATAATATAGAATAATTAATAATAATTAATAATAATCTAGAATAATTAAGAAATAAAGTAAATGCCATTAAAGAAATCTAAAATAAAAGGTAAAAATAAAAGACCAAATACGAATATGAGTAAAAATAGTTCTAAATTGAATTTATCGCTATGTGATAAGGCAAAATTAGAGATAGCTAATCAAATTCCATCTAATATATTAAGACAATATAAATTAGAAATATCTAGAAATGTTAGTAAATTTATTTCTAATCACAAGCAACAAATACAACATATTCTAGATGTATCTAATACCATTCAAACAAGTCATAGAATGAATACCAATCACACTAAAACACTTACATTAACAAAACATATTACAAAGCAATCACATTTTCAACAATTCAGGGTATCTTGTCGTCATTTAAATCTAGTGGATGATATGGATGCATCTGCCTTTAAAATACCATCATTTATAGATATATTCAAGTATCTTATTACAGTGCCGGCTATTACAAAACAACTTACATTAGATGAAAAAGATGAATTGGTTAGAATACTAGGGTTGCCATCTAGACATAATATATATAAGTCGCTAAACAGTTCGCCGGTCGGCAAAAGGTTAGCGGATGTATATGCTAGTGTCGGATATCAACTAAACCTTACCACACATTTTCCAACTACTGATTTTCATTCCCTATTATTCAATTCATTTACTAGTTATACCATCTTAGAATTAATTGAATCACGAATGAACCATGTTTCTATTTGCACACTTTCTTATGGTGATAAGAAATATCCCAATTTCCTATATATATTTCATCATAGCAGACTTAGAATAGGAAAATCTACTAGAACGGGAATGTTAGATATTCTAGAAATAAATAATATTGCGGAAAATATTTTGAAGAGGGTAGTATTTCTAGGCGAATTAATAAATTCTACTACTTTACCAAATAGGATGATTATTTTTTTAACTGATGCAAAGAAAGAAATAGATGATACGCTAGAACATCAATTATATTTTCGCACTGAAAATGTTAATACTGCGGTTACTAATATGAAAGATATTATTATCTACCGTCGCGAGGAACTTTATAAATCGGTCTTTCACGAATTAATCCATTTTCACAACTTAGATTTCAAGCTTTTGCCGGTTGAGATAAATACAATGCTTCTAGAATACCTACACAGCACACATAATATATCACCAGAAAATGAATACTTATTATATGAGGCAATCACAGAGTCTCTAGCTAATGTATTAAATACAGCTTATCATTCTTATAAAGTTAAGAATTTCCAAAATAATTTATCTAGAGAAATAATGTTTAGCACTTTTCAAGTGGCTAAAATATTGCGGTTGAGTGGCTATCATAGTTGGGATGAATTTGCACTTTTAAATAATAAAAAACAAGATAATAAACAATGGCAACAAGATAGTTGTGTTTTTTCCTATTATATCTTAAAATTATATATCCTATTAAACTTAAATACATATTGGACAAACCTTCTAGATAAACAAATGAAATTTCAAACTAGCAAGGTACATTTTACCTATCTACTAAAATTATTTGAACAAGGCAGAAACTTATTATCTCTTCAACAAATAATTAATTACCTATTGAAAAATTATAATAAAACTAATAAAATATCTACTACTACTAGTTTATCTAATACCACTAGTATGTCTAATACTACTAGAATATCTAATACTACTAGAATTAATAAAAATAGAAAAAATAATAAAATAAATAAAACTTTGCGAATGACTTGTCTAGATGGTTAAATAAAGAATGTTAAGTTTGCATAACTAGATATTAAAATAGAATTACTAACATAACCAATTATCCAAACAAAAGAATGAATTAAATTAGAATTTAAATTTATTTTTATTTGGTAATTTTTCGTTTAATTAATTTTGTTTTTCAATTAATTTTTTTCATAATTATAATAGTATCCATATTAAGATTCATTAATGTATATGTAAATCTTTCAATACCCATATCACTAATAGTTTTTTCTAGTTTTATAAAAAGTCTTGTTGGAATAGAAATACCTAATAATGTTAATAATTGTTGTAGATTTTGATATTCACTAGATTGTACTTCTTCTATTGTTTTTTTAATTATATCTAGCATTATTGTATTTTTTCTATTATCATAATAATTAATATTTCCAATTTCGTATTTTATTTTTACATTTGCATTATTATCTATTATTTTTAAAAATACTTTACCAGTATTAGTTAATCTTTTTATTTCATCACTTCTAGAATTTATCTCCGTATTAGTATCCGTATTAGTTGGTGTAGATTCTAGTATAGGTTTATCAAAATCTAAAGAGATGGATAAATTATTAAATGCTAGAAATTGTCCTTTCACTGGAATATAGTTTCCAAAGAAATTACTTACGATATAAGGGTCTACTGATTGCTTATCATTTGAATTTGTAAATTTTTCCGTAATTGTTTTATTGGATTGTATATTTGTAAAAATATCTACGCTAGAACCATATTTATTTTGAAAATATCTACTTGCATCAAATAATATATCATTACTATTACGATTAATACTACCTGTTAAGCCGGATTCATTTTCAAAATCTTGCAATTCCTTATTATTTTGAGGATTTATATTTATTTGAATATTATTTAACACATCACTACGGTCTTTTAATCTTTGATTAACTGAATTTGAAACATCATTTGTTAAACCCTGCAACATATTCGCACTTGAATTATATTTATTTAATAATGTAGCCATACATTTCATATATAATGAACTTTTAGTAGTGATAGGGCAATATTCAGCAACTGATTTAGATTCCCCATATTTTGCATTTATATCTAATCTTTTAACTAAATAATCTGAATACGCATCATTACAACTACGATATCCTAAAGCTCTAACACCATAATTATCATCAAATACACTAGAACACGCTGGAATATCAGTAATTTTATCTTTTTCTAATAAATTATCAATATATTGAATAATATTAGCTTGATTAGAATTAGTAGCTTTTAAAACACTATTAAATTTATCCACGCTAGAAGATGATTTATTTTTAGCAGGAAAACTTAAATACCATAACCGAAATAAACAATAAAATGTAAATACAATAAGTGCAATAATCCAAAATAAAATAATATATTCTGTTGAAATATTAGATGATGTTTTAAATGAATCTAACATTCTTATTCTAGCATCTATTTTATAAATAGTTTTTAATTTAATATAGTTTTTATTTTAACATAATTTAATTTAACATAATTATTTTTTTTGTTGTTGTTTATCTTTTGGAAAATTACAATCACCTGGTATTTTAATTTCTTTTGATGCTTTTTCTTTTGATTCCACACTTTCTGCAACAGTTCTCTCTATATATTTCTTAATATTACAATATTTTTTTAATAATTCGGCATTATTTTTAATATCTTCTGCCGACATTGAGGATTTAATACCTAAATTTTCCATAGATTTCATAAATTTCTGTATTAATAGATTAAAATTATTAGGTTTTTGTAATAACATTAAGTCTGAAACTGGAATATGAGGAATATTGAAAGCATTAGAACCAGCAAGTATTTTTTCAAATATTCTAGAGATACTAGCATCATCAGTTGGTTTTGCTTCTCTATCTTCAAAAAATGTATTTTGCATCATACTTTTCACTAGTGTATCAATTTTCTTAGTTTCATCTCTAGCTTGTGATTTCTTTTCTAAACTCAAAGGTGTAGGTATATAATCACCTAATCCTAGTAAAACTTTTGGTTCATCTTTAACTTTAACCTCAATCAAATCCGCTTCAATAGCTTTAATATCAATCAATGTAGTTGTCATAGTTTGAAAATTATCACTAAGTTGTGCAAATGTATTTTCACCTTTGATTAATCCATAAATTTTCTCTTTCATAAATTGAAATAATTCTTTAACTTCAATATATTGCTTAGCAAATTCATTAGGTATTCGCAATAATATTGTAGAAATTAAATTTTTATTATGTTTAGCACGGGCATCTAAATCTTTTAACCAATCAGGATCAGGATCCGGATCCGTTTTCTTTTCTTCTTCTTTCTGTTTTTGTTGTTCTTTTTCCTTATCATCTTTATCTAATTGCAATACTGCACCAGGTGATTTACTTGTAATTGAATTATTTAATAATTTATCCTTAGGAGATGCATCCGATTTTTGATATTTCTTATCCCTTGAAATTCTATTAGCTATAGTTCCTATAGATTCTTTACCATTAGATTTTAAATGTTCATCTATTAATTCATCTAATGCTTTTTTAGCAGTTTCCTCTTTTGTTTTTAATTTTATATCATCATAAAATGTTGACATCATATCAAAATTAGATTTAAATAGTCGTAAATCTTGCATCATTTTTTTAATATCATCATCATTAGAATCCACTTCCACATCATCAGTATCTACTCTATCTTTTATATCATCTAGATAATCTTTAATTTCATTCAATCCAAATATTTTTTTATCATTACTTATTCTAGATTTTAATTCCTTAATTAAATTGTATATTTTATTCAATAAATTCTGGATTTCAGTAAAATCATCAGATGGATTAACACTAAATCTACTTAATCCTTCATTAATAGATTCTATTTTCTTTGTCATTTTCTCAAATTCTACATCATTTAATAAATTATTATTTACTGGTGCAGGTGGTGCAGGTGTTGCTGATGCTGATGCTGATGATGATGCTGATGATTTTGCTGGTGCTGCTGATGATGTTGCTGGTGCAGGTGGTGCTGGTGCAGGTGCAGGTGGTGCTGGTGCAGGTGCAGGTGGTGCAGAATTTATTGTATTTTGAATGTGCTTTGTTGTATCATTATCATATTCTAGAATACCATAAAAAAAATCTTTATGTTTTGGATCTAATATTTTTATTATAAAATTTTTAATATATGGTTTAGTAGAATCTAATAAATATTCTTGCACTGCTTCTTCATTTGTGTCTGTTAGAGTTTTTTTATTACCATTATTTTCAAATAAATCTGATATTTTTTTATTTTTATCAATATTTGCTGCAGGATTTACTAAGGCGTCATCAATTGGTTTAATAGCTGGTAATTTCTTAAAGATATCTGCGATTTGTTTTTTTGTATCTAAATCCCACTTTGTTGTTGTTTTTAATAGGTTAAGAACTTGTGCGAAAATCTCAATACCTTTTTTTAAATCTTCAGGCGGCTCTGATGCTAATATATTATCATTTAAAAAAGCTGCTAATAAATATCTATCAAATATATTTTCTATACAATTTTTAAAAATATCTTGAGTCACTTCTTTGCTATAACATCCTGTTTTATTAGGTTTTTGTTTTAATTCATCTAGATTTAAATTCTGAATTAAAAATTTTATTGGAATTGTTTTATATGGTTTTTTTGTTTCTAAAAAATTACAAATACCATAATTTTTTTTTTTAGGGGGTCTACTACCACTACCACTAGCACCAGAAGCAGGTGCACCACTAGCACCACCAAATAATATATATCCGCCAGTAGATAATTTATCTGGAACCTCTCTACTTATATCTCTATTTGCTTTAGATAAAGCTTTTTCAATCATCCATAAATAAAATTTTAATCTTATTTCAATGACTCGTAAAAATATAGAATTATAATTATAATTAGAATACATATTTTCAGCTGAAATTTGATTATAAAACTCATTTTTCAAGTTTTTAAAGTGTTTTTTAATTTCATTTAAAATTTTTATAATATCTTCTACATCATGCTGAAACCATAATATTGCATCAGTATTTGCTCTTTTATTAATATATTCCGGAATAGAAACTAATTCAGTTACACATTTAGTTATAGCTATTTTTACTTCTTCTAATACGGTTATCATATCTCTTGTATTATCAGAAACACCTAGTAAACTACTTGCTAGTTGGTCTGTTAATTTACTCCATTCTTTTAATTTACCAGTAATTTTAATAGCACCCAATGCACCTTTAGATTCTGTTGAACCTTCCCTTTTAAAAGTTCCAAATTGATTTTTATAATATTCCATAGTAGTTGCAAAAGATGCCTGTTTTTGTTGTAATTTTCGTATAGATTCTAAATTCTGGGCACTTAATGATAGAACAAAATCATAATCTTCTTTATTTTTTTTATATTTAGCGATTGCTTGTTTATCAGCTTTGGCTATACCAGTTAATCCTTCCGCATTAACTGCTCTTGTTCTAATATTTTCAATTTCTAGTTGAAAAACTTCTACTTTCTTTTTTAATTCATCTATTTGTAAAAATTTCTTTGATTCTTTTTCAAATTTAGCGGATAAATATAAAAAATGTTTGATATCTTTACCGACTTCTTTAAATTGTGCGACAACCATTTTTTCTGCTTGTTTAAAATCACTTTCAGATTTTTTTATTTCGTCTTCAATAATAACAATTTTATTTTTATCTGTTCTTGGATTAATTTCTTCTGTATCTTTTCTATAATTTTTAAGAATTACATTTCTACGCTTTGCAATAATATAATTAGTTTGAAATCCAGCTGTCTTCTCTGCCATAATTTTAAATTGTTTTGCCTCAATTTCATAACTATCAATTTCTTTTGAAATATGCCTTTCTAGAACATTTAATTTACCAATAATTCCTTTAATTTTGCGTATATTTAATTTTAATCTAAAAAAATCAAATATTCCACCACCAATAATATTACCTTCATTATCATATCTAGCGGTTGTAATTTTACGGTTTCGTTTTGTATAATAACCTCGTAGAGATTTATATTGTTTAGAAATACCTAAACCCAATCTATGATTTATTAATAGTTTTCTAGATATACGATTCTGTTTTGTAAGCCTTTTTTTTCTTTTTAATGTCTCTATCATATTACTTTTCTCTAGCTTATTCTATATCTATTATATGCCTAGAATAATTTTTATTCTTAGAAACTTTCATCTCTAGGTTTAATTTATCTTTATCTAGAATAGAATTAAATAGAATGCCGGCAACATCAACTATTTGCCTATCGGCGACTGTTTGATGCAATTACGGCAATCCTAATAGAATTAAATAAAATAGAATAGAATAGAATTAAATAGAATGCCGGCAACATCAACTATTCGCCTATCGGCGACTGTTTGATGCAATTACGGCAATCCTAATAGAATTAAATAAAATAGAATAGAATAGAATAAAATAGAATGCCGGCAACATCAACTATTCGCCTATCGGCGACTGTTTGATGCAATTACGGCAATCCGCAATTAAATAATCCGAAATTAAATAATCATATCTAAATAATAAAATTGATTGTTATTTGATTATTAAGTATTTTTATTTAAAATTTAAATAAAACAATTTAAAGACAGCTAGAATAATTTATATTACTCTAGAAACGGAAATAAAATAATGGCATATAATCATCGTCGTGTAGGTAGTGAATCTAAATCTTATAATAAGAATTATAATAATCAAGAGAGAAACCAATATAATAATCAAGAGAAAGCCCAATATAATAATTATAATCAAGAGAAAACCCAATATCATAATCATAATCAAGAGAAAAAACCAGTAGAACCAAGAAGAAATAATTTCAGTTCAAATGAAAATAAGTTTTCAAAAGTAGAATCAAATAAGGAAGATACAAAGGCGGGAATTAGTATTGCGGGTAATATATTAGCTAAAATATCATTTTGTGATAAACAATGTAGTAATATTAATGATAATAAGGTTAAAGCGGATATAGTAAAACATTTAGAAGTCCAATATGGAATTCCTATTATATCTCGTGATTTTACAGTAATAAATCCAAATAATTTGCGAATAGTATCCTATCATCAGCATATTCTTACGCCATTAACAAATGGAAATAGTTATTTATTGTATTTAACTCGTATTGATGGAATTAATTGTTGTATTTATATTGACCGTAAGTTAAAGGATGGATATACTTATCCAAAAATGCATTGTGTAAAATATAATTTTTCAGCAGAATGTTTTGAAAAGGAGACGGTATTTACGGGTGAATTAGTAAAAGATACAGAACGCCGATGGGTTTTTCTCATAGATGGAATATTACTTTATAAAGGTTTATCTACTAGTGATAAAAATGTAATTGCTCGTTATGAATTAATTCATTCAATAATAACAAATGAATATAAACAGGATATTTTTCTAGAAATTTGTCCCTTGCAAATTAAACGCTTATTTTTATATCGTGATATAGAAAAAATGGTTGAAGATTTTATACCTTATTTATCCTATACTTGTAAAGGTATATTATTTTATACACTTAATCAACGATGTTCTAATTTTGCATTTCTATTACCCCGGGATTCACAATTTGAAATAAAAACCCCTGCTGAAATAGATGATATTGTTCAGGCAAAATATCCTAAATTATGGGCAAAAAAACACGATATAAGACAAGAACAAATACCAGATGCATTATCCTCCAATCAATCCAATCAATCAAATCATGCAAATTATGCAAATCATGCAAATCATTCTAATTTAGGAGTAATTATGCATTCAGAGTTAGTTGTTATGAATAATAAGAGTGATAAGGAAAAGGTTGATATAGCTATGGACAATGTAGTATTTAAAATATTAAAAACTGATATTCCAGATATCTATAATCTTTATTGTTTAGAATCGGGTAGTGGAAACCTAGTTAAATATGGTATTGCATTAGTGCCAAATATTCGGATTAGTCATTAT
>Ga0255167_1000742_pt1 | contig 10006 bp, 7 predicted proteins | sample Atl_Miss_RepA_8d_FD_183177 | JGI IMG/M metagenome (GOLD analysis project Ga0255167, IMG submission 183177) | Freshwater microbial communities from Altamaha River, Georgia, United States - Atl_Miss_RepA_8d | ecosystem: Environmental > Aquatic > Freshwater > River | place: USA: Georgia | collected... | reverse complement strand
TGTAAGTATATATTTGTTTTACATTCATAACTACAAGAAACAGATGTGCCTACTTTACCGCGTTTGCCTTTTTTACCGCAGATACCAGGTGGACTAGGATAATTACCTGCTGTCTTACCATAATATGTAAAAATTAGAAATATTGTAATAAGATTTATAACAGCAATAGAAATAAACCATACATAACCACTGCGAAGTGCCGATATATCAAAACTATCTTGTAAAAAATAACCACCCACTATAAATATAACTACTAGTAAAAGTATAATACCTGATTGAAACCAGAGAGGCAATTTAATTTCAAAGTCTGATATATCATTTACAAATGCCGTTAATGTATCCATTCCCGCTAGTTAGTTATATCTTAGCGTATTAACTATTATAATCGTAGATAATTCTAGCTAGTTAGAAAACTAACCACTTTATTTATAAAATTATAAAAAATTAAAAATAAATAATAAAAAAGAAATAAAAAAAAAAAATAAAAAAAAAATAATAAAAAAGAAAATAAATAATAAAAAATTGAAAACAATCAATATAATAAAAGGGTATTTAATATTATAATAACAATGGAACAAGAACGAAAAGAACAAGAAGAACAAGATAATACTACTTATTCACTAAATCAAATAGATAATACACATAATAATTGCACACTAGATAAATGCCGTTTTAATCCACTTATTAAAAAAACACTAAATAATGCGGAAAATGCGGAAATAATTAAAAAAAGAAAAAATGAATGCCTAGCAAATTTTTGTATTGGTTGTGGTAAAAATATGGGTGATTGTAATCCACGACAATATTGTTATAAACTCTATTGTCCTTTTGAAAATGTAGAATAAATTTTTTAATTTGTATTTTTTTAATTTATAATTTTTTTTTTTTAACTTGTATTATTATTATTTTCTGCTTTATTTTTTCCTGGCTTATTATTCTCAAATAAAAATTCAGGTATTAAAGTATTATTTTTTTTAAGTGTTTTTTTCCGGATATTGTTATTATTACTCAAACATTTCAAACTTTTGTTGTTATTTGGTGATTTGCCAACAATTAAATCTGTAATTTGTTCTTTAATTCTAGTTAAATCATCAGAAGTCATTTCATGAATAGGATATTGTAAATTTACAAAGCCATCATTATCAATTAAAAATTGTTTTAATTCATCAACTGATAAAATAGATAATTTTTTGGTTAAATCGTAATTAATATTGCCATCAATAGTTATAATTTTAAATCCCATTTGCAATAATAAAAAAGCAGAAATTGGATTAGCAGCGGTAGATTCGATATAAATATTCATCTCATTTGATTTATTAGTAAATAAATAGTAATATATTAAGATTATCAATAATCTTAATAATTTATTGTATTTTTTACCTTCATATACATAGTTAGTTTTTGAGCTAATGTATATTTTTAAACTATTTTGTTCTTCATTATAGTTCATAGTTGTTTGTATTGACGATATGCATTCTCTTTCATACGCCCCCCTTTTTTTTATTTTTTTGTTTAAACATAATAGTGCAATTTGACTTAATTTATTATTTCTTAATTGATTATTTTTTGTTCTAAATAACCAACTAGAATATATTGATTTATTTAATCCTCTGTTATTAAATTTTTTTTTAATAATTTTATTTTTATCTGTTTTAAATCCTGTACTATATACGGACCCAGGTTCGTATGTTAAAGTAAATGTATTGCTACATCTTTCATTTAATTTATTTATAAATTCTTGTATTTTAGGTGTAAATTTTAATATATTTAAATATTTAGATTTGCTAGAATTATTATTTGAAAATAGATTATTTGCAGTTATTAATGTTGACATTATATTTTTAATACGATTTAATACTATTTAATACTATTTAATACTATTTAATACTATTTAATATATAATAATAAATTTAATTAACACAATGTTTTTAATTTTATTCTTAACTACCACGACCACGACCACGACCCCTACCTCTAGCGAATCCACCGCGACCCCTTACAAAACTACCCCTACCTCTAGAGGCACCTCTACCCCTACCACTAATTACTCTCCCAGGATTAGCACCTTGTTTTTCTACAATAGGCAATACATCTTCTAGGGTAAGCGTTTCCCATCTATCTTTAAGAGTTTTAGGTAATTTAATATTATCCACACCCTTATGCTTGATATAAGCACCATAAGGACCCACTTTAATCACTATATCAGGACTCAATACGCGGTCTTTACTAGCATTTACTAATTTCTGTGCTTCCATACCTGCATAATATTGTAAAATAGTTATAGCCATTTCTAGGGATATTATATTGGAATCTATTATTTCAGTATTGGTATATTTAAAATAATTTTCAATACTGTAATTTTTGCCTTTCCATACTAAGTAAACATTCTTAGCTTTTTTAAGAATAATATCTTCATCCTGATATTGTCCTAGTGTCTTTGGAAATACCAATAGCCCGATAGCATCTTCTAGTGTTATGGAATCAAAACGCCCTGTGAAATTAGCAAACCGGGATTTTGCTTTATCGGGGTTAGATTCACAAATTAAAAATCCTTTACGAGATCTAATAGCATAAACAGGCAACTCGCTAGTGGGATGCATTCCTAGTAATCTACGATTTTCATTATCTGGTAGTAATGCATTTGAACCCGCCCCCCCTTCTAATTGTTTTCTATTTTCTTTTCTAGTAGCAGTTGCCCGGGCTAGTTGGTCTATAATGGGATTTAATTTAATATAAACGCTATCAACTACCCGATGCCATATTTTATTTCCAGTAGTTATGTCATCTAGTAATGCTTCAATTTGTGCTGTAAATTGATAATTTATAATGTCTGCAAAGTTTTTTTCTAAGTATTCATTAATCATAATTCCTAGAGGTGTTGGAAATAATTTATTCTTATCTCCTTCTAATGATATTTGTTTAGTTTCGCTAGTAATAATATCTGGATATTGATATTGCATTTTTAATACACTTATTTTTTTAGGTGGTAATGATTTGAGTTCTACATATTGTCTCTGTTCTTCTTGAACTTTTTTAATCATACTAGCATAGGTGCTAGGTCGCCCTATTCCTAAATCATCCAATTTTTTAATAATACTAGCTTCAGTATATCTAGCATGTGGTGGCTTAGTTGCTTTTTGCATAGCATCTAGAGAAATTGCATATACCAAATCACCTTCTTTAATTTTAGAAAACACTTTCTCTAAATATGTATTTTTATTATCCACACTATTAAATTCAATATTATCATCATTATTTACACCATCACCTAAATCTAATTCTAATTCTTGCTCTATTTCCAAATGACTATTTTTACTTTTTTTATGTAGATTATAACAAGCTAAATAACCATCAAAAATTAATTTATCATATTTACTAACAAATGTAAAAATCTGTTTATTAGTTTCTAATTGTTCTAGATTAGTAGCATTACTATTTTCTTCTTTTCCTTCTTTTCCTTCTTTTCCTTCTTTTCCTTCTTTTTTAACTTTTCTACTGCTAGATTTACTGCTAGATTTACTATTAGTTTTAGAACTTGGATTAGAATTATTAATTTTAACTGTTAGAATTTCAAAATTAGCGGGTGCCATTTGACTAGCAATAGCCCGTCGCCAGATGAGTTGATAAAGTTTATTATGACTAGCAGTCATTCCTTCCACATCTAAAATAAATTCTTTGGATATATTGGTTGGTCTGATACATTCGTGTGCTTCTTGTGCAGAAGCTGATTTTGTTTTATATTGCATATGCCTGTAATAATGAACACCCCATCTATTTTCAACTAAAATTTTGATTGCTTTTAAGGCATCTTCAGATATAAATAATGAATCAGTCCGCATATAAGTAATTAATCCGGATTCATAAAGTTTCTGTGCTAATTTCATACAGCTATCGGGAGATATACCTAGGCGCAATGATGCATCTTGTTGTAAAGAAGAAGTAATATAGGGTGGGCTAGGATTGCGTTTACTGTCGGTTTTTGTAATATTTGAAATAAACCATTCTTGGGTATTAGGTGAAATTGGATTTAAAATTTCTAGCAAACTCTCTACTGTTGATATTTCTTTTATAGGTGTATCACAAATTGTTTGTAAATATTTATTAGTTGTCGCTATATTAACTAATTCATTTTTATCTAGCAAAAATTGTGCAGATATTTGAAAATAAGTCTCGCTAGAGAAACGCTCTATTTCTGCTTCTCTTTCTGCAACTAATTTAACTATACACGATTGCACACGACCAGCACTAAGATGCCAATTATTATATTCTTTCCCTAATAAAGGTGATATTTTATAACCTATTAATTTATCTAGAATCATCCTTGCAAATTGCGAATAAACCTGATTCATATCCAATAAAATATTATTAGCTAAAGTATTATTTACCGCTTTTATAACTGCTTTATCAGTAATTTCGGTAAATACGGCACGCAATCTTTTATTTGCAGGTAGCTTAAGAATTTCAGCACAATGCCAACTTTGCGAAAATCCCTCATAATCATCATCTTGTGCTAGAATTACTTGTCTAGCAGTCTTACCTTTTTCTTTAATTTTCTTAACTTTATCAGCTTTATCAGGAATGATTTCAAATGTGGGTTCATAGTTATTAGCAATATCAAACCCTAAGTCATCAACAGGTAATCTTCTAATATGCCCACATGTTGCTATTACTTCATAATCATTTCCAAGGAATGATTTAATTTTCCCTATTTTTGCGGGTGATTCAACGAGAACTAGAATTGACATTTCCCGTTTGTATTTACTAATTATGTATAATGAGATATTTTTAAGTTAAAAGAAAACTGGAAAAGAAGATAATTCAATTTTTTTAGTTAGTGTGTATTCCTTAAACAACTATAAGTGTTAGGGATGCAATACAGGTGGATTTGGCTACGCCACATACCCACCGCTATTCGCATATCCAAGACAAAAGGATGTTTTTAATCCTCAGTCGGTTAAAGGATAAATTAAATCCGCCCAAGTAGGCTTAATAATACACTCTAATTCAAAAATAACCATTCTATCTGCTATAACGCTTCTCTAGAATATTTAGAATATCTAGAATATCTAATAAATATATCTAACATATATCTAAGAAATCTTTAATTAACACATATTTAAGAAATCTTTAATAAATCTTAAATAAAATGAATGTTAAATTTGTTATACATATTTTAATTGGTATTGCGGCACTTTCAACACTAGGAGCTGCTTTTTCTTATCCTTTAGCAAGTGTTATGATAAATGAATTTTTATTTATGTTTCAAAACGATGTTTATATTACCAAGAAATGTAAAACATATTCAATTGGTGGTGTTCAAGAATCTAATTGTGAAGATTTAAGTCCAGTATTTGAATCATATATGAATGCAATTATGGGTATAATAATTAGTCTTATGGTGTGTATATTTTTAGAATTTATTAGTATGAATTTTGGTTTATTAGTTTGTCAAATTCTAGGTTTATTAGTATTGTGTCTTTCTATAACTTTAATTATTCTAGTAGCAGTTTTAACATCATTCTATAACGATGCTAATAATACTAAAATAACATATCAATTAACTGGAATGAGTATTGGTGTTCTAGTTGTTTCTTGTTTATTAGTGTTATTTGAATTATGTTGTAATAAGTTAGTTCATCGTGTGATTATGGCACCTTATAAATTTGTAAAATCTAAATTATAAATTTATTTAATACAAATTTTCATACAAAACAACCACAAAAACAAATTTATAAATATTTTACAAATAAATATAAATATTTACAAATAAATATAAATATTTACAAATAAATATAAACTAATTATAATATCATCTTCTAGAATAATAAAAAAATAATAAAAAATATAGATAAATAAAAAATGCCCGAAGGTGTTGAAGTCCGTAAATTTGCCGATATTCTTATTCATAACCTAGTAGGCCATGAAATCGTGGAAATAAATATTCTCAAAGGCCGATATACTAAGAAAGCCTTTGATGGATTTAGCACCTTAGTGGATAATCTACCAGCAAAAGTAGTATCTGTAAAATGCAAAGGTAAAATGACCTGTATTGAGTTAAAGAGAAAAGATGGGGATGTGGTATGGTTAATTAATACGCTAGGATTAACTGGTGGTTGGACGGTTGCAGCTAAAGAAAAGAAAGATTTACTAGGAGACCGGCGTTTAAGGTATATGAAAAAGAGTTCTGCCGGAGTGGGTGCCGGAATGATATTTGTTTATCCTGTTATATGGGAGTATATATCTGATAATAATTCAAATGAATGGTTTGAACGCGCACTAATGCATCTAAATGTAGAATTTGTAATGGATAACGGGAAAAGGGCATATTTCTATGATCAACTTAGTTTTGGCACCCTAAAAGTAATTGAAACTAGGGTGGAATTAGATAAAAAATTGCGGGAACTAGGGGCTGATATGCTAGATGAATCTACAAGTATTGAAGTATTTAAAAAAGCTATTTTGAAAAATGTGAATAAGGATAAGGTAATTGGTAATGTTCTAGTAAATCAAAAAATTATTTCTGGAATTGGTAATTATTTAAGAGCAGATGCCCTATGGCTTGCTAAAATATCCCCTTTTCGGAAAGTAAGTAATCTAGATGATGCTGAACTAGAACGAATATATAAAAGTGTCCGTGCATTAATGTGGGGTGATTATGCACCTGAGGAAGCACGCAAGAAAGAATATGTAAATAAAGATTATAAAATTCCAAGTGATTATAATCGGGAATTCTTTGTTTATCGTCAGGAGACTGATACAGAAGGTCGGAAAGTCGTGAAAACTGAATTATTTGAAGGCAAACAAAAACGATTTATATATTGGATTCCTAATATTCAAACATAAAATTATAGAATTTTTTAGGATTTTTTAGGATTTTTTCAGGATTTTTTCAGGATTTTTTAGGATTTTTTAGGATTTTTTAGGAAAAAATGGAAAAATTGTAAAAAATTGAATTTTAATATTTTTAAAAAGATTAGTATTTTACTCGGTTATCAAATTGAGTTTTGCGATTGAAATGTCTTCTCGTGATTCTGGAATTTACAAACTCTATTTGGAGGGTGACCGTGCAACGATTCTTATGAATAATAGTGAAGGGTTTTTTCCTGAAGTTGCGGGAGAGATTCTTGTGAACTATCTTGAGTCGCTTGGACTGAAGTCCAATTTCAAAACTATCAAAGGAGATGATGGTTATGAACACACCACTGTGTATGTGAATTACCGTGGAAAACAACAACAACAGCAAACCCAAAAAGCCTGTTCTCGGTTCAATCAAGAGTACAGCGTGGCTGATAGTTGGGATGACCTGGAAATTGCGCTTGGTTTGCGTGAACAAGAGCCTGTTCAGCCAGTCGCCAAACCTGCTGCTGCTGCTGCACCTCCAGCCACACCAGTTTCGGCATCAAAGCCATTCGCACAAGCTGCAAAGCCGGCATCGGCATCGGCATCGGCATCGGCACCAAAGTCGGAAACAGATCTCGAGCGTTTGAGAAATTGTAAGTTGCAAATTGAAACCCTGGAGGATTCTATTCGTGCAAGGGAGGAGGTACTTGCATCTGACAATGCCCGTCTCAAGGGTTTGAGGAACGAACTTGAGGTAGCAACTGCTCAAGTAAAGGCAAAGGAAATTACAAGAGAAATTGCCAGTTTGGATCTCGATGCCGATGAACTTCTGGCAATCTTGGCGGCAGCAAAGGCAAGAAAATCAGCTGCGGCGGCGGCTTCTGCTTCTGCCCCTGCCCCTGCCCCTCCTGCTAAGCCGGAACCACAACCGGAACCACAGCAACCGGTTGATGACTGGGCAACTGCTCAGTAGACCAAATGATGTTTGATGTGTGTTTGTGTGTGTCTTTGTGTCGTTTGAACTGACCCCATTTTTTTTTGATTAGAAATAAAAAAATAAAAATAAAAAAATAAAAATAAAAATATATGAAAAAAATAGCATTTTTAGAAATTTTTTTAAAAGTAATAAAAAAAATTGAATTTTTTTAGTATAAAGATATATTATATTAAATAGCAAGATTCAATTGCGATTTTTCAAAATGGCTATGCGTCAACCACATTCTAAATCTAGCCACCCGGCAGGTCCTCGTGATAAGAGTAAGTATAATAATCGTAATGGCCGCTTTGCTAATAGGGATAATCAATATCAAAGTAATGAAGTAGAAAAACAAGATACCCAAACTAATTATATTAGCCAGGAGGAATTAATGCATCATCTTACTGCTAAATTGCGGGATAATAGATTTGTTGATATTAAGGTAAAGGAAATTAAAAATGATAAAGGAACTCTATATGAAATTGATTTGGTAAATCCGGGTTTATTTCATATTGGAAATGGGATTTTCCATAATATGAAACTTCATACAGTTAGTCATAAATCGCGTGTTATCTTTATTCGTATTATTTTTAATGATAATGAAGCACGAAATGAGGAGTTGCGGATTAATGCGGATTCTGTTATTCAAATTTTCCGTGAGATATGTCCAGATACTATTGATACTATTAGCATTACAGATGTAGAAGATAGCAAGGGGAATCATCATTTGGCAGTTCTAGCTAAAACAGTTAAAGGTGCATCTTTGAATTACACCTATGAATCAGCTATGAAATTCATTCATGAAGTTGATACTACCTATGGTGCATCCACATTACCTGCGGATAATAAAAATATTGAAAACCCAGATAATGATTTATCAACTGATGAAATTGATAAGGAATCCGCATTGCTTGAACTTAAATTGAAAGCCTTGCAAGAACTCAAGAAGGCAAAAGCAAAAGCAACTATCCCTAGCTCTAGCATCATTGATGAATCATCCGCACCTGCTACATCTGCTGCACATGCTGCACCTGCTGCACCTGCTGCACCCGAATCACCTGCTGCACCCGAATCACCTGCCACAACAGAATCACCTACAGAACAGGATAATTCTGCTACTACACAGCCACAAAGTGGTAAGAAAAAACTGAATATCAAAATTGGAGGCAAACGCATTTCTATCCAATCCCAACCTTAATTGAAATTTTAAGTTCTTAGTTTTTTTATTTTTCTTTTAATTTTCTTATTATTTCCTATTGAAACTAAAAAACTAAAAAACTAAAAAACTAAAAAACTAAAAAACTAAAATTTTATATTATGATATTTCTCTTATTTGTTGTTGTGAAATTTCTATATTATAAAATCTTTTTAAATTAAATTGTATTTTTTTAGGTGTTGCATTATTATTTTTCATTTCTAGAATTTGTTGTTTTATTTCGGGGCTAATATTTTGTTTTATATGATTTTTAATTTTTTTTGTATTTTGTTTTCTTTTATCCATATCTTTTATAAAATCATTATTCCTATTCATTTCCATATCACTAATATTATCACCAAGACCATCGCTAATACTATAATATTCCGCATCACTATCTCCTGAATCGTGCTCGTGATGTGGATAGCCATTAGCTTGTTTTCCGCATTCACTTTGAATTTGATGGGTGGGATATGGATTATTATAACTATTATAATATTTTTGATTGTTTAATGGATATAAGAGTTCGGTTTCTGTTTTTATCCAGGTATAGTTTAATTCTAGACCATTAGAAGTAGGACAATATCCATTTATTTTTAAACGGGGTGGGGAACAATGAATAGATTGATGACATTTTTTGCATAAACTAACAAGATTCCATAATTTATTTTTATTGAATATACCAAATGAGAAAGTATCCAATAAATCAAGTTCATTTGCATCACATTGCTGATTTATATGATGAACATCAGTTGCATTCTCATCTAGACAAATTTCACATTTGGCAATAACTTTTTCTTTATTATATTTGGATATACCAATTTTAGCATCTGTTATAGGCGTTTGTGGTTCACCTATCATTGTCCTAATTTCTTGTGCTCTAGTTATAAATTCTTTATCCATATTCATAGATTGGGCTACTAGAATACCATAAGATGACGGACCAGAACCAGGTTGTAATTTTCGTGTATATATTAATTTCTCTGGATTTACTT
>Ga0255167_1000737_pt1 | contig 10057 bp, 4 predicted proteins | sample Atl_Miss_RepA_8d_FD_183177 | JGI IMG/M metagenome (GOLD analysis project Ga0255167, IMG submission 183177) | Freshwater microbial communities from Altamaha River, Georgia, United States - Atl_Miss_RepA_8d | ecosystem: Environmental > Aquatic > Freshwater > River | place: USA: Georgia | collected... | reverse complement strand
CTCGTATGCGTGTAATTGCTGTTGAAGGAACTGTACCCGGACCTACAGGTTCTTATACTTGGGGTGAAACCGAAGATTATTGTGTAAACGTATTAGCCAGTCCGGTGTTAAGTGCCAGTGGCGGTTCGGTAGTATGTGGTAATCCTTTTACAATAACTCCAAACGGAGCTAATACCTATACCTATATTAGTTCACTTGGTGGAGCTAATCAAACCGGGTCAAGTATTACGTTTACGCCCCTAACAAATGTAAATTACACTGTAATTGGTACAGGCGCCAATAATTGTACAGCCTCCATTAATAATATTGCAGTTAACGTACAAGCCCCATCATTTTTAACAGTTACTCCTCAGTCGGCTACTGTTTGTCCATTGGCACAAACGCAGTTTTCTGCAACCGGTGCCAATAGTTATACATGGCAGGGAGGAGTTAACACGGCATCTGCCGCACTTACAGCCTCAGCCCCATTATCTACTATTAACTATACATTAACCGCTGCTAACGCTATTGGTTGTATAAATTTTGCAACGGTAGCAGTTAGTGCCTATCCCAATCCTACTGTAAATATTACATCTACTGCTGCAATTTGTAATGGTGGTTCAGCTACATTAACTTCTAATGGTGCCATTAATTATACCTGGAGCAATACTCAAAATGGATCTACCACGGTAGTGTCACCAACAATTACAACTACTTACAGTATTATTGGTCAAGATGCTCAAACCTGTACCACAACCGCCCAATATCAACTTTTGGTTAAACCCATACCGGTATTAACAATAACCGCTAACCAAAATCCATATTGTAAAGGTCAAAACGGGTTATTAACAGTACTAGGAGCTGCATCGTATACATGGGGTACCGGCTCAACAGCAAACACTACAACAATTGCACCTCAAAATTCTGGATATTATAGTGTTGTTGCTATGAATACAGTTAATTGTACTAAATCTGATTCTGTTTTTGTAAGTGTTTTTATTCCAACAGTTTCTATTAGTGGTCCAAGTGTAATTTGTAGTGGTCAACCAGCAGTGCTTGCAGCAAGTTCTGCAGATACGTATTCTTGGTCTAATAATTGGAATGGTCAAGTGAATTCAGTATTCCCAAATACATCTACCATTTATTCACTTACTGTATCTGCAACTTCAAACAATATTTCTTGTGCCAGCAATCCAGTAAGCTTTACAGTTCAGGTTTCGAGCACTCCTACAATTTCGGCTCAAATTTCTGCACAATCGGTATGTAAATTACAAACCTTTATCATGTCAGCTAGTGGAGCTAATTCCTATTCATGGAGTACGGGTGCTACAACAGCCTCTGTATCTTTAAATGAAGCTGTTCCAGGTGTTTATACCTATTTTGTAACAGGTACAAGTACAGCTGGTTGTTTGTCAAACAAGGTTAATTTAGGTATAACGGTAAACAGCTGTACTGGAATTGATGAATATGAAAACGAGGTATTTACCGTATATCCTAATCCTGGCCAAGGAATTTATAATTTTGTTACAACTAGTTCTTTACCTTATCGCATTCAGGTATTAGATATAACAGGTCGCATACTTATTGATCAAGAGCTACATACTTCAAATTATACTTTAAATCTACAAGCCTTTGCAAATGGTATTTATTACTTTAATGTAATTAGTGCCCAGTCAAATAAAAGTTTACGTATAATTAAAGAATAAATTATTTTTTTAAAATACTTAAAAGGCTCCTCAAAAGGGAGCCTTTTTTTTTACCGATAAAATCAGGCTTTTTACCTAAATGATTTTGATTTAAATAATCATACTTTATTATTGTTGCTCAAAACAACAATATGAAATATAGATTATCCAAATTTATTTTAATTTTTTTAATTTTTTGTACAGTAAATAATATTTACGCGCAATGTACAAATGCAAGTCCGTTTGGTTCGGCAGTAGCGCCAGCTCAGGGAGTATCGGTACAAGTAACTAGTTGTAATTATGGTGGCGAATATGGAACAATTTCTACGGTGGTTGCCGGTAGAACCTATTCAAGCACTTCCAGTATTGCCAGTGATTTTATCACTATACGTCAAGGTGCAGTAAATGGTCCGGTGGTGGCTTTTGGCATTACACCTTTAATTTGGACCGCTCCCGTTTCAGGAACCTATTACCAGCATATTAATACAAACAATAGTTGTGGCACGGCTGCTTTATGCAGAGATACGCGTATTGGATGTTTTGGTGCAAATGGTGCCGGTACATGTACCAATACCTCTGCATACGGAACCATGGCTGCGCCTGGTCCGGGTTTAGGTGCTACCGTATCTTGTAACTATGCAATGGAATACGCTACCGTTACTGGTGTTGTTGCTGGTGCAACTTACAGTTCCTCGTCTTCCATTCCTACAGATTTTATAACAATACGTAGCGGTTCAAATACCGGACCTGTAGTTGCTGCAGGTACCTCTCCATTACAATGGACCGCTATTGTAGCAGGAAACCATTATATTGCTATTAATACCAATTCTACATGCGGTACAGCTGCAACATGCCGAGATAATCGATTGTTTCGTTTGGGAAATCCCGCTTGTTCGGGTACACCTAATGCAGGTGTAGCAACTATTAGTAGTGCTACAGGTTGTCCAAGTGCTGCATTTATTTTAAATGCAACAGGTCTTTCCAATTCAAGTGGATTAACTTTTCAATGGCAGTCATCCAATGCTTTGGCCGGTCCCTACACAAATTTAGGTGCCGCATCGGCAACGTCATCTATAACAACATCTACCATTTCTACCACCTATTACCGGCTTATTACAACCTGTACGGTTAGTGCATTATCCAATACTTCAAGTGTAATATCGTATTCTGTAGTTAATCCAGGTCCTTGTGTTTGTGCCGCTTATGGAGCTTCTGGGGCATCAGATGCATTTGATGAAGAAATTTTATCTGTTAAAATTGGTAACTGGGTAAATAATAGCACCTGTGCTTCAATTGGTCCCGGTCCAGGATCTATTCAAAATAGATATAGTAATTATACTGGATTTGTGGTGCCCCCAGATTTATGTCCATCAAGTATTCAAAATTATACTGTACAATTAGGTACTTGTAATGGATGGTATGGAGTACAATATAGTATTTATGCCGACTGGAATCAGGATGGTCTTTTTACTGGGCCCGGTGAGTTATTGGTTAATGTTACTACAGGTGTAATACAAGGAAATAATACAGGAACATTTTCTATTCCGGCAAATGTCACTTTAGGTACAACCCGTTTACGTGTAATTGCAGTTGAAGGTGCTGTGCCAGGACCAACTGGTAATTATACTTGGGGTGAAACCGAAGATTACTGTGTAAATATTATTGCGCCTCCTCAAATTTCAGCCTCAGGAGGTTCGGTTTGTCCGGGTTCACCCTTTATTTTAAGTCCAAGCGGTGCAGTTTCGTATACCTATGCTATACCTGGAGGCTCTACTTTAACAGGAGCAACTGCAACCGTAAATCCTATTGCGGCCTCTGTTTATACCATTTCGGGTACGGGTGCAAATGGTTGCCGTTCAACTTCAAATACAAATGCCTCAGTTACAGTTAATATGTATTCGGCACCCAATTTAAATGTGGTTGCTTCATCTACTGCATTTTGCTTAGGAAATAGCGCTACTTTAACCGTATCGGGCGCCAATACGTATACGTGGGCCAATACCAATACCTCCACAACGCAATTGGTGGTATCACCAACAGTAACAACTATTTATACAGTTTCTGGTACCGGAGCAACACCTTGTAATGGTGTAATAACACAAACCTTAGTTGTGTTTCCATTACCAACAATAACAGTAAATAGCGGAACCATTTGTACCGGATATGGGTTTACAATCAATCCTTCAGGTGCCAATACCTATACCATTTCGGGAGGTAGTGCCACTGTAGCACCAGTAACCAATACATTTTATACAGTAACTGGAACCAGTACTGACAATTGTATTTCAGCAAGTTCTGCAACTGCAAACGTAACAGTAATACCTTCACCTACATTAGTTGTAACTAATGGCACAATTTGTTTAGGTAATACATACAGCATCAATCCATCCGGAGCAAATACATATTCTGTAAACGGCCTTTCAAATTTAAATGGAACTGTTTCGCCCGTTCAAACCACAAGTTTTGCGGTTACTGGTACGGGTACAAATGGATGTATTTCTCCAATTGCTGCAATTGCCAATGTTACTGTTTTTAATAACCCAACTGTAACAATTGTACCGAGTACTACTGCTATATGTCAATTACAAACTGCAATACTAACCGGTAGTGGAGCGGTTACGTATTCTTGGAGTAATGCAGCTACTGGAAATACCACTGCTGTGTCACCTACTATTAGTTCTTCATATCAGGTAATTGGATATGATGCCTTAGGTTGTAATGCTTCATCAAGCATTGCCATTTTGGTTAATGTTTTACCAAATACGTATGCGCTTGCTAATAAAGTGTTGTATTGTGTAGGTGATACCGCACAATTATCTGCTGGCATCACATATCCATCAGGTGCAAATACGTTCAGTTGGAGTAACGGAGCTTTTGGTTCAACAACAACCGTTAATCCTTTAATATCTACAGTATATTCGGTAGTAGGTACCAGCTCTGCAGGATGTAATCAAACCGCTACCGTATTGGTAAATATTAATTCTAACAGTTTAACCGTAACGCCAGCTTCAACCGTATGTATTGGAAAGTCAATTAATTTAACGGCATCCGGTGCAACTTCCTATACTTGGAACGGAACAAATCCGTTTAGTAATATTTTGGTAAGTCCGGTTCAAAATACTGTTTACACAGTTGCAGCTTTAGATTCTAATTTTTGTTTTTTAACAGCCTCTGTTGCTATAACTATGGCACAAAATCCAACGGTAACTGCTACAGTAAATAGAACCGTTATGTGTATCAATGAAACCAATAGTATCACAGCTTCGGGTGCTAATACATATTCTTGGAATACCGGTGTTACTACAAGTTCGTTTGTATTAACACCTACCAATAGCAACATTTACTCTTATACAGTAACAGGAACTGCAGCCAATAACTGTACTAGTACAGCAACACTTAAAGTGTTTGTTAATTCATGTACCGGTATTTCGGAAAACGCTTATGTAAAATGGACTGTTTTTCCTAACCCAAGTCGAGAATCCTTTAAGATAAACTTAGGATATCCTGCAGCATACAAACTTATTTTAACTGATATTAGTGGGCGAATAATATTACAAGATTCAATAAACGATTCAAATCACGACATAAATATCAGTTCATTATCTAATGGCTTATATTATTTAAATATTACTTCAGAGCAACGTTCTGAAACCCTGCAATTAATTAAAGAATAAAATAGGTTAAAAAACACGCTTTTAAGCCCTCTTTTAACAGAGGGCTTTTTTTTTGAATAATCTATATGTATTTTTGAAAAAAATTTTATGGCATTTGAATTACCCAAACTTACCTATGCGTATAACGCGCTTGAACCACACATTGATGCTAAAACTATGGAAATTCATCATAGTAAGCATCATCAGGCATATGTAACCAATTTAAATACGGCATTATCTGCAACGCCTTCAGAACACAATACAATTGAGGCTATTTGTCAAAATATTTCAAAATATCCCGCAGCGTTTAGAAATAACGGTGGAGGGCATTATAATCATAGTTTATTTTGGGATGTTATTGGCCCTCAGTTTGATTTAAAACCCTCAGGAGCATTGGCTGATGCAATTAATAATGATTTGGGTGGTTTTGAAGCATTTAAAACTGCATTTACACAGGCTGGTGCAACGCGTTTTGGAAGTGGTTGGGCTTGGCTATGTGTAAAGCCCGATGGTAAATTATGTGTTTGCAGCACACCCAATCAAGATAATCCTTTAATGGATATTGCAGAATGTAAAGGCATTCCCATTTTAGGTATGGATGTTTGGGAACATGCTTACTATCTTTTATATCAAAATCGTAGACCGGATTACATGAATGCTTTTTTTAATGTGATTAACTGGAAAAACGTTGAATCACGCTACGTTAAGGCTAAAAATTAAAACCCAGGGCTAAATTAATTTATAAAACTTAAAATACCGTATTCAGGAATTATAATTACGGTATTAATAATTCTGCGCTTTTTAAAACGGTATCTAATCCGCTGGCATCAGTTCCTCCGGCTTGTGCGTAAAATGATTGACCTCCACCACCGCCTTTAATATGAATTGCTAATTGACGTATCCATTCTGCTGCGTTAAGTTGGTACTGCGAACATAAATCATCACTAATAACGATAGAGATACTTGGCTTTTTACGAACGATGCCGGCTACAATACAAATAAATTGTGGGTGTTCCTCACGAAGTTGAAATAACAGCGTTTTAAGTGCTTCGGGGCTGTTAAAATCAAGTCGGCATATTACAAAGCGGGTTCCCGTGGCGGAGGTTTTAATTTGTGTAATTAATTCCTGTTTTTTGTATTTACAAAATTCGGTATACACCTGTTCAAGTTCTTTTTGATGTTGTAATTTTTCTTCCCCTAATTGTAAAATACTTTTAAAAACATCTTTGGGATATTTTAACTGTTCACGTATTTGATTTAACAAAGTTAATTCGTGTTGTAACCATTGTTCGGTGGCTCTGCCGGTTATGGCTTCAATTCTACGAATACCGGCAGCTACAGCCGATTCGGAACGAATTTTAAAAAACCCTATTTCACCGGTATTTTTAACATGTGTTCCACCGCATAATTCTATGGAAAAAGAGGAGTCAAATTTTACAACACGTACGTATTCACCATATTTTTCACCGAATAGGGCCATAGCACCAAGTGTTTTGGCATCTTTTAATGCCATTTCATGTATTTCGGAGTTAAGGTGTTTTTTTATAGTATTATTTACAAGGTTTTCAATTTGCTGCAATTCTTCTGAACTGATTTTTGAAAAATGAGAAAAGTCAAATCTTAGGTAGTCGGGATGTACTAAACTTCCTTTTTGTTCAACATGATTTCCCAATAGTGTACGTAATGCAGCATGTAATAAATGGGTTGCAGAGTGATTGCGCGCCGTGTCAGAGCGTTTAATGCTATCAATACGTGCAATACATTCTAATTCGGGATGACTGGGTAATCGATCAACAAAATGTATTGGAATTCCATTTTCTTTACGGGTATCTATAACCTGTAAACATTCATCTCCAATTTCTATAGTTCCGCCATCGCCAACTTGTCCACCACTTTCAGCATAAAAAGGTGTTTTTTCTAACACAATTTGAAATAGTGTAGATTGTTTAACTTTTTGTTTTCGGTAGCAGCGAATGCGGGTTTTTGTTTCAAAGTCTGTATATCCCACAAAGCTCACAGCTGCGGATGCATCAATGGCTTCTGAATTATAAATCCAATCGCTAGCTTCAGTGGCTGTTGCTTTTCGCGAGCGTTGTTTTTGTATTTCTAAAGCAGCTTCAAATCCTGCCTCATCTAAATTTAAATTATATCCCCGTGCTATAAGTGCTGTTAAATCTAATGGAAATCCAAAGGTGTCGTAAAGCTCAAAGGCCATGGCACCATCTATTTGCTTTTTATGACTTGAAATGGCCTCTGCACAAATCTGATCAATGCGTTTTAATCCATTTTCAAGGGTTTTGTAAAAAGCTAGCTCTTCTTCACGAATAACCCGTTCTATTAATAATTTTTGATTTTGCAATTCAGGAAAGGTTTTACCCATTTGAATTGCTAATACGGGCACAATTCTAAATAAAAAAGGTTCTTTTAAGTTTAGAGATTGGTAGCCATACCTTACGGCACGTCGTAAAATGCGTCGAATAACATATCCCGCTCCGGTATTACCGGGTAATTGTCCATCTGCTATACTAAATGCAATGGTACGAATATGATCTGCTATAACGCGCATGCCAATGTTAATCACCTGTTTTGATTTGTGCAAGTGTTCATCAGTTGCGCTGTATCGTAATCCGGAAAGTTCTTCAATTTTTTGAATTAAGGGTTGAAAGACATCCGTATCGTAATTACTGTTTTTACCCTGTAAAACACGAACCAATCGCTCAAAGCCCATGCCAGTATCAACATGCTTTTTGGGTAATGCTACCAGTTCACCATTTGCCTTGCGTTCATATTCCATAAACACATTATTCCAAATTTCAATAACTTGAGGATGATCTGCATTAACAAGTGAAGCACCAGATTGGCTATGACGTTCTGTATCTGAACGGCCGTCGTAATGAATTTCCGAACATGGACCACAGGGCCCTGTTTCACCCATTTCCCAAAAATTGTCTTTTTTAGATCCCTTTAATATACGTTCTTTGGGTATCCATTTAAGCCATTCGTTGTAGGCTTGCGTATCAAATGGAATGTTTTCTTCTGCAGCGCCTTCAAATACAGTTACATATAAACGATCCGGGCTTATGCCATACACACGCGTTAATAATTCCCATGACCAGGCAATGGCTTCCGTCTTAAAATAATCTCCAAAACTCCAATTACCTAACATTTCAAACATTGTATGATGGTAGGTATCAACGCCAACTTCTTCGAGATCATTATGTTTGCCACTAACGCGTAAACATTTTTGCGTATCGGCAATACGTGCATGAATTATAGGTGCATTGCCTAAAAACAGGTCTTTAAACGGTGCCATGCCACTATTATTAAACATCAGTGAGGGATCGTTTTTAACAACCATAGGTGCACTGGGTACTATGGTATGACCTTTAGATTTAAAAAAGTCTAAAAATTGTTGTCGGATGGTATGGGCATTCATAATAGGCCAACAGCGAAGGTATTAATTTAAGATGAAATTATTTTAGTTAAAAATCAAATACGACATTTGTTATATGAACAGACGGCAATGGATTGCATATTCAGGACGTCTTACATTTGGAGCTATGGGGCTAAGTAATGTATTAAAGAATTTAAAACCCAGTTTATTACATCCTGTGGTATTTATTGGGCATGGTAGTCCCATGAACACTATTGAAGATAATGTTTTTAGCAGAGGCATGAAAGCTATGGGAAGGCAGCTTGCCAAGCCTCAATTGATTTTGGTTGTTTCCGCCCACTGGGAAACTTCAGGGGTTCAAATTACGGCAATGCCCAATCCCCGCACCATTTATGATTTTGGTGGATTTCCTGATGCACTATACCACGTGCAGTATTTAGCACCCGGCGCTCCTGAATTTGCCAATCAATCGTGTAAGGCTTGGCAATTGTATAATGTGCATCCCAATTACACTTGGGGATTGGATCATGGGGCATGGTCGGTGCTTCGAAATATGTTTCCAGAGGCAGATATACCTGTGGTTCAATTAAGTTTAAATACAAACTGGAACGCTTCGACACACTTTGAATTTTCACGTGAATTAAAAGCCCTGCGATCGAAGGGGGTTTTAATTTTAGGTAGTGGAAATATTGTGCATAATTTTTCATATATGAATTTTGATGCGCTTCACCCGGGGGATTTTAACTTTCCATATGCACACGATTGGGCCGTAGAGGCCAATGAAACCTTAAAATACTGGATTAAAAACAGCCAGGTATCTGATTTATGTAACTATAATATAGGCAACACGGCGCTAAAGCGTGCCATTCCAACTCCAGAACATTATTTACCATTGCTATATACTTTGGGTGTTTTAGAACCACATGAAAGTGTACAATTTTTTAATGATCAGATTATTGCTGGGGCATTTTCAATGACGTCTTTTATAAGTAAAGAATTTTAAAACTCATAACGGTAAATAGAATCTATATCAGCTGTATTATCTAAAATGTGTTTTAACTCTGTAATAAGCCCATTATTTAAGCCATACACCCATGCATGTAATTGTAATGCTTGTTTATTATGCCAGGCATTTTGAACAATTTTGGTTTGTGCCAGGTTACGAACTTGTTCAATCACATTTAATTCGGTAAGCCGGTCTGCGCGTTTATCTTCATCCATTATAGCATTTAATTCGGATTGATGTAAATGGTAAACATCTTTAATATGTCTTAGCCACGAATCAACAAAACCATACATATTGTTGGTCAAGGCAGCACGTACGCCGCCGCATCCATAATGGCCAC
>Ga0255167_1000733_pt1 | contig 10089 bp, 8 predicted proteins | sample Atl_Miss_RepA_8d_FD_183177 | JGI IMG/M metagenome (GOLD analysis project Ga0255167, IMG submission 183177) | Freshwater microbial communities from Altamaha River, Georgia, United States - Atl_Miss_RepA_8d | ecosystem: Environmental > Aquatic > Freshwater > River | place: USA: Georgia | collected... | reverse complement strand
AAAAAAAAAAAAAAAATAAACAAAAAAAAAAAAAAAAAAAAAAAAAAAAAAAAAAAAACAAAGAAACAAAGAAAACAAAGAAACAAAGAAATAAAAAAATAAAAAACAATATATAAAAATTACTATTAGAGGATTGGATCTATTTCTATTTTTTTTAATTTTGATAATGCATTTTGAATATCCATCAAAGATGGAACTTTTAATCCTGTTGGATTAGTATTTGCTAGTATTTTATCTTTCTTTAATTGTTGATTATCTACTTTTCTTAATTTAAATTCTCCTGCATTAATAGCACTTAATATTCCTGCTCTAGATACATTTATATCTAAACCACCTTGTAATGCCGGCGGTGGTGGTGGCGGTGGTGGTGGTATACCTATACCTGTTATAAGCGATGAGGAATGCGACTGAGAAGAGGGATGAGAAGGAGGATGAGAAGAAGAAGAAGGATAAGTAAGATGTGGATTGCTAATATAATGTAAAACACTAGCGTAAGGTGCATTTTCGGGATAATCAATAATTCTAGAGTCAATACCAAGTAAAGTCATTTTTTGTTTAACTGCATCGCGAGGAATACCTAGTTTTAACATTTTAAAATACATTATATATTCTGGAACTTGTCCAACTAGAATTGTCATTTTTTCATCTTTATGGAATTTATTAATTACATCCACCGTGCGAATAGATTTATTATCACAATCTAAACCTAGAAAATCTACCGGGTCTAGAAAATGCGAATTCATAACTCTTGTTGCATACATAAATAAATTTATACCCCATTTACCTTTTTTAACCCATATATTTTTAATCCAAATAATAGATATACCATAAGTAGGCACCGGAATTTCCCAATTAAAAAGAATTTTATTACGCTTACTATCATCATTAAATATACATTTACTAACATTTATATTTATAGGGACTAGGAGTTTAGTGCTAACACTACGCCCATTTCCAGTCTTTATGCTAGAAACCATTCCCTCACGAGTAATTCCTAGACTTGTCCGTCGTTTTATTAATTTGTATATAAAGTCTTCTAGTTGTAAAAACCAATTTTTAAATGCTAACACTTCTTTATCATTATCCTCATTATTAAAACTCAATTCTAGAAATGGTTTCTCATTAAAATAAATCATACTATTAGGAATAAACATTAACGGTGTTTGAATAATTAATTTACTTTTTTCATCTACTGCATCCTGTCTAGCAGTCTGCTTTTCCGTTATTGCAGAATCCACACCTCCCGCTAGATAATATAAATTAGTTAGATGATAATCACCACCATATTTAAATGTTTTTCCCAATCTTAAATTCTTATTTTCAATATGTTCTATATTACGCACTTCATATCCACTTACTTGCCTATTATTCATTTGTTTATTATCCCTATTCTTCTTATCATTATCCATTTTAAACTTATTCACATTCTAATAATTTAATATAAGAATTTTTTTAAATATTTTATAATATCAATATATTAAAAAAAATATAAAAAAATATAAAAAAATATAAAAAAAAATAAAATTGATTATTGAAAACTTAATTATTCTAGAATAAACAATATTAATAATATAAAGCTAGAATATTAAATTAATATATTTTGTGATAAAAGCACTAGCATTTAGAATGATTTCAATAAAGAAATTAATGCAAAATATAATGCAATGTCAGGATTCAAATTTGGTTTTACCATCTTTAAATGAACCTGAAAATAATCCTTTTATACAGAAAACCGCGATTGATTTTAGACGGATGGAATTAGAAAAAGCGGATGAGGTATTTACCCAATTAAATGAATCCAATTTTACAATGGATAATGAAATAGAAAAGATAAATAAAACATTAGGATGTGCTAGTGCTATTAATAGTATAAATGGTAATATAATACCACCTGAATCATTAATAATTTATATTGAGAATGAAACGGTGCCATTACCAGAGATTATTTTAAATTTATTAACAGAAATAAATTATTCACCAGATGAATGGTATATTTATGGTGTTAAAAATCCAGAATCTTTTTATAAGAGTTTTCTACTTTTGATGCAACTTGATTTTATTATTAAGAATAAGACTGAAAAGAAGAATGAAATAGCGACATTTAAAAGGGAAATGGCACTTCATTATGAAACATATTATAAATCTCTAGAATATCGTAAATTGCATATGCCACATTATGATATGATTCATAAACTTACTAATATGGATAATTATTGTGGATATGATGCATTACGCTTTTTATGTGATTATTGCAAAGTAAATATAATTATTTTAGATATTATTGAAAAGAAATATCTAGAAGTGCGATATATTAAAAATACATTAATAGCAGATGAAAATGTTATAAAAAATCATAAACAAACGGAATTTATTATAATTATAAAATATACATCAGAGACATATCTACCATTAATGAATAGTAATGGTAAGCATATTTTTAATCAAGAGATTTTAAAACCGCTTTTACAGAATTATGAAAGAATAATAGTGGAAAAATATAAAGAACCTATACTAGAGAAAGATATAGGAGAAGATATCAGGGAAGATATCGGAGGAGATTTAGGGGAAGATATAGAAGCAGAAAATGTGGATGAATGCAAATCTACAAATGAAAATGAAGCTCAGGGTGATATTCATGAATTGAATTTATCAGATATTGAAGAGCCAGCTGATACGCAGGAAATAGGTAATTTTTTAGAAAATAAAACTATAAGTATCTTTTTTAATAACACCGTAGCATCTTGTAATGATAAACAAATTAATAAAAATCCTATTATTATTACAGAAAACTTTAATATAGCTATAGAAGATATGATAGAAATAGATGAAGACACTAACAATCCATCATTAATAGATAATAAAAATGATAATAATAATAATGATAATAGTGATAAAAATGATAAAAATGATAAAAATTCGTTTAATACACTTTTAAACCAAATACCAATGACAACTGTAAATAATAATCCTAAGATAATTAAACAAACAAAACAAACAAAACAAAGAAAAAGTCCAAAGACAAATCTACAAAATATTTCTATTGGTCAAAATGAAAAAGATTTGAATAAGGATATTATAACTAATACAACGGATAATTTAACGGATAATATAATCGCTAAAGAAGAATTAAAACCAATTAAGGCATATAATTTGCTAGATTTGCAGATTCTAGCCCGAGTGCATAAGATAGATACACAAAAAGAAGGTAAATCCGGAAAGAAAGTCAATAAGACTAAAGAGGAAATATATGTTGAAATCAAAGAAAAAATACAAAGCCTTTGAATTCTAGATATTAAATATTTATTTTTATTGTTGTATTTTATTATTTTTTTTATTATTTTTATTATTTTTTAATTTTTTTATTTTTGTAGTTTATTAAATATCAACATAAATTAAAATTATTAAATAATGAAATTTTACTTAGATTTTATTATGGATTTAAGAATTTGAATAAATTTTTCATTATTACGAGAGTGTATGTAAATTTCGCAAGGACCTTTAAATTTCATAATTATACCTTCACCGCTTAATAGTGAAGATTTAAATCCGCCTAATCCTGTTAATTCATATTTACATTCAGCTTTAGCAACGCAGAATAGATTATTATGTATACGCATTGTTTTACCTGATTCTATTACTACTTTTTCATAACCACCGTCGGCTTTTAACCATAACATTCCAGCATCACCCTCTTTTAAACTTGCAGTTTTGAGTACTACATCACCACCACCAAATATATTTCTTAATCTTACTAAAATTCCAAAGTTTAAATTAACAGTCGCACATAAAAAGGAACTAGTATTAAATACATATTTATCACCTGGTCTAATTTTAATACTAATTACATCTCCTGGAAAATCACTTGAAAAACATACCGGTGCTGGTATATCAGTAGTACCTTGATAATAATTATCAAAAGCATCTTCTCCTTTTAGTAATTTAAAAATACCAGCAATACCTTTTTGTAAATTCACATTTATTTTTATACTACCATCACAATAATTCATATAACCATATCTATCAAAAATTGCTTGGTCTTTGCCTAAATAAATTATAACTGAACCTGCAGATGGACGGTTAACAATCTTATAGCTAGGTACAAATGCACCATCACCTTGAATTATATCATCATTAATATTGGTCTCTAATCCTGCTTTTAATGTCTTTTTTCTAGTGCTTCTAGACATAACAAAAAAAAATTAATTTATGGAATATTCTTATTATATATTTAGATTTTTGTATTTTTTATTTAGCCTCTAGTGTTTGATAATTTTTATAAACAAAAACAAAAACCAAAACAAAAACAAAAACACAAAAACACAAAAATAATATTAATGATAATTTTTAGATTAAAACATTCAAGTATTGTTTTTTATTTAATTTCCACATCTATAGGCCAATTACCGGGTTTTATGCCTGTTAACCTAAAGTATTCTTGTTGTCTAGAAGTTATCATTCTTTCTATGTAAATAATTGTTAGATTTGGAAACTTTAATTGGAATGCTTTTATTGTTTTAATTGAATAAAAGCTTTTAGTTATATCAAGAGTCTTCAAATTGGCAGGAATTTTTGTTGTATTACCTATATCAAACATATTCAATACAAGTTCTTCAACTGTATCTGGAAAGGCATCCAATGGAAAATTAAATGCTTTACTATGAATAATAACTTTTTTGCAAGTTGGTGGTAAATGTTCAGGTGTCTGATTAAAATTATAATTATATGGTGTGATTGCTAAGTATTCAATAAATGGTAACTTATCTATAGGAGAATTGAAATTCCGAGTTATTGTTATAGATTTTGTTGTTGATGGTAAATTAGAAAGTAAATGCATCATTGGATTACTGTTAATTCTAATATCTATAACACCATCTGGTAACCAATCAAAATGACCATTATAGTTTTCGTCAAAAATTACATAGCCATATTTTTTTATCAAACTTTTAATATCCTCATCTGCAGGATAATTATAGTCAAAAGAATTTAGAGAAATTACTTTTTTACCTGAACCTTCTATTTGGTAAACTTGAAACAAAGGTTCTTGTCCTACAACAAAAGACTCTTCTCTAGAAGACATGTTCAAATAAATGATATTGAAATATAAATTATACAATATTCAATTTTATTATTTTTTATCTATTTTTACTATATTTTTAGCTTTGTTGTATAAATTTCTTAAGCATTTTGCGATTTATAAAGAGGTGTAGTAGGCATACATTCTGGGTCAGGAAATACTGTTGGAATACTTTTACTGAGATTATGCAATAACCAACCGGCACCTTGAATACCCATTAAAACATTATAATTTACAGCAAAAACAAACAAAGTGCTAGCGACAGTAGGACCATTAAACCATAGATGCAACAGGGGTTCTTGTAATTCTGAAAAATTCATTAGTCCGGTAGGTTGTTCAATCCGCTCGGGTTCTAGAGAGAAAGAATAAACATGGATAAACTTATTAACAGGAACATTTGTATGAACTTTAGCGGGTTCTAATTGTGTAAAATTACTAGCAGGAGTTTGTTTAATGCGTTCTCGTCCATCAAATAATAATTGTAGATAACTAAGTGGATTATTTTTATTAGCAGATATTAATGAGGTGCTATAATTAAAATAATCATTGTTGGATTGTGCATCATTACGACGAACAACAATTATAAGTTCCGATACTAGATAGTGTAGACTCTTAAGACTAAATGTGCTTTCAGTAATACCTGCACGAACATCAAATTTATAAAATTGTAATTGTGAAATAATATTAAGTTGTTTAGGAATTTTAATAAATCCTAGACGCTCAGTTTCATCTAGAATAACATAATCTACAAATAAAGAACCATATGAAATATTAAATGTACTAGCCAATGGTGTTAAACCTTCTAATACACCATCATCTGCCACTATAAGATTTATAAATGGACGAATATCAAGCGATAATTCTATAGTGGAATTATACAAACTACAAAGTGGAAATACTAATGATGAATTACGATTGCTAATATTACGACAAAACCAAAATTGCAATGGAATATAAATTCTTCCACCTTGGAAACTAGTGCTAGAATACTGTGAATCTTCATATTGTTGAACCATTGAAAAATAATTGGAACTACAACCGGGTTTTACAGTTAAATTACCATATATATTCATAAATTCACTTATATGTTGGTCTATAATATTTCCATTAATTCGTAAATAAATATTTTCTGCAATGGCATTTCCAATACCATTACAATATCCAATGGAATGCCCATTTATATTTGTCAATCCTGATATATCCGGTAAATCAATAGCTATAATAATATTTGTTATTAAATCCCCATATTTACCATCTTCATCAAAACGAAAACTAGCAGTCTGCCCAAAATTAATACCATTCTTAAAATGTAATTCTCTAGTATCCTTTGCAAAATTAGTATGATTCCTATAAGCATTTTTAAAGAAACTTACCGCATTCGCATTATTATTTATTAAATAATTACTTAAACCTAATTGGGTTATTGAACCTTCCATCCAAAATGTATTATATTCCTATTCTAGTAATTACAAATTTAATTTAATACAAAAAAAAACATTAAAAACATTAAAAACATTAAAACATTAAAAACATTAAAACATTAAAAACAAAAAACATTAACTTTTACAATATTTAACAAAAATATTCAAAATCCGTTTTAGTTTGCATTGAATGTAATGCATTTTAAAAATAATTCCAAATATTCTGTCCAAAAAGAATTGTAGTTAACATTTTCACTTTGATTTTTGTGTGTTTCCCGAACTACACGATTTATTTTAACTGTTGTATCGTATTTGTCGTATTTTCCAGTGTTCATACATTGTGGTAAAGGATTTTGAGGTTCTCCAATGTAGAAAATAACCTTGCTAGAAGCCATTTAGGACTGATAGGTAAGTCCAATATGTAATTTGCCAATGTATTAGAAAGTAAATAAATCAATTTTATATGTTTTATATATTTTTTCTAATTTTTATTTTTCTAATTTTATTTTTCTATTTTTTTTTATTTTATTTTTTATTTGCAAATACCATTTTTTCCAATACCAATTACAGAACATGCTATCCGGGCACCACTATGTCCGGTTGTTTTAGAATCTTCAAATGTGCCTAAACCTAAATCATCTTCATCTTCATGTATAATAATTGACCTTCCTAGAATATCATCTACTACAAATTTATCAGTGTGAATAGTCATATCACAAATACCGGCATCATTTGTTTTAATATTACCTAAATCACCTGCATGACCGCCCTCTAGACCAGCGTGTTCTCTATTATCGGGATTAAAATGGGCACAGCAAGATTTACAACCTTCTCGTAAATCTCCAGTTTCATGAATATGGAAACCGTGTTTTGCATTTTTTTTTAATCCATTTACATCAATACGAATACTAACATGTTCATCTTTCTGTGTAAAAACTACTGTGCCTTGTATTTTACCAGAATGTATGACTGCCACAGCCTCACTAATTGTAGATTTTTGATTGCCCATACCTAGAGGATAGAAATATTTTTTAATTACTAGACAAACTAATAATGAAAATAAATAAATTAATAATAAACTTAGTAAAATAAGATATCTAGAAGAAATAAGATATCTAGAAGACATAATTAAAAGATATTTATTAAAAGATATTTATTAAAAGATATTTTATTGTATTTTATTCTAGAAGATTGGAATATTTTTTTATAATTATAAACTAATTAGGCGAATAAAAACTAAAAATAAATATACAAGTAAAAATTAGTTATACCACTATAAAATTATATAATGCTTAATCAAGCAAAATTAAATACTAGTAATTTTAACATTGCAACTATCAATAATAATAACCAAACATTAGATACACTCAGTAATATTACCATTAATAATACTATAAAAATTACTAAAAGTGCTTATCAAACTAATACATCTATTGATAATCTTGATGCACAAATATATTTAAAAGATACAAATAGTAGTGGACAGGGTGATTTTTATCCATTAAGAGTAGAAAGTATTGCATATGCTACACCATATTTATATTTTAACGGTAATTTAATTATTGATTCAACTATTTTATTAAGTCAGTTAGAAAGTGAATTAAATATATATCCGCTAGAAACCTCTAATATTATAGTTAAAGGTGGTTATATTAATTTTTGGAATGGAACTATACCCAATAGCAATGTTGGTTCTTCCGGCGTTGGTTTGCGTTATTCTAGTAATAATACTGTTCAATTTAAAAATTATAATACGGATTGGATTGATTTAATAGATATTACCACACACGATGAATTTCGGGAATTAATAGATGTAGATGTGTATAGTAATCCACTTCTAGATAATCAATATATTATATACAACGCCACATCTAATCTTTTTGTAAATGCTAATTTAGCAATTATAAACGATTCTAGCCCAACATTAGGAGGTAATTTAGCTATTGGTGAAAATTCTTTATTTTTTGGAACAAATCCTACTAATTTATATTATCAAAATTCCAATAGTGGAGTTTATAACACTTTACTAGGATTAAAAGATAATACATCAAATATAAATGCCGTAAATTACTTACAACTAGAAAATGCCGATTCTGATTTAAGCACAAATCCTAAAATATCATCACAAGGTTTATCCGCCGATATAGGTATAGATATTAATACAAAAGGTGCTGGTGATATAATACTAAATGCTACTAATGGAAATATATATAATAATGCGGATTCATTAATTATAAGTGGTTATGTTAAAAATAGTATATATCGTTCTAGCAATAAACCTGGAGGATATACACCAAATACAACTTGGAATTTACCACTAACGAATGATATAATTATGTTTAATTTTGATAGTAATACGGCGGCTGGAACATATTGGGCTAATGTCGGTGCAGGTATAGATGGACAAAAACTAAATTTCATATTTAATAATAAAAGTAGTAATGCTATCACAGTTCTAGCAGATTTTACAACTAGCGGATTATTAGTCGGAACCGGCTATACTAATGGATTAGTTTTTCAAACTACAGGGCAAAGCACATCATTAGTTTATTTAGCTGATGATATTGATGCCTGGCAAGTCCTCAATACCGGCTCTAGCATTTTTTAAATCTTTTGTTTTGTTTTGTTTTTTGTTTATTTGTATTTTATTTTATTTTTTTGTGTTTTATTTTATTTTTTTGTTTTGTTTTTTATTTATAGTTTCTTTCTTCAATGTTTGAAGGTATGAATAATAATAAAATAAGTAAAAGGAAAGAGAAAATAAACTATAAATAAATTAGTATTTAACAATTAAATAAGAATTAATTAAGAATTAATTAAAAGTTAATTAAGAATTAATTTAAGTTCAATGGCATCTTATTTTAATACTACAATTAATATTCCAAATGGTAATGCATTATCATTTACAGATACTCAAACTAGCAATACAGTAAGTATAAGTTCTAATATAACAACAAATCAATATGGATTGGTATTACCATCAATATTGGGTAATAATCAAGATAGTTTATATTTAAAGAGTATAACAGGTAATATTGGATATTTAGGTTTTACAGGAATTCAAGGCATTGGTGGTGGTCTAACTGGTCCTACAGGGGCTACCGGGGACACAGGTATGACAGGTGCTACAGGTGCTACAGGTATGACTGGTGCAACAGGTTCCATTGGTATGACAGGTGCGACAGGTTCCATTGGTATGACTGGGGCTACCGGGGACACAGGTATAACAGGTGCTACAGGTTCTATTGGTATGACAGGTGATACAGGTTCCATTGGTATGACAGGTGCTACAGGTTCTATTGGTATGACAGGTGATACAGGTTCCATTGGTATGACAGGTGCTACAGGTTCCATTGGTATGACAGGTGCTACAGGTTCCATTGGTATGACAGGTGATACAGGTTCTATTGGTATGACAGGTGCGACAGGTTCCATTGGTATGACAGGTGCGACAGGTTCCATTGGTATGACAGGTGCTACTGGGGACACAGGTATGAAAGGGGCTACTGGGGACACAGGTATGACTGGTTCTATTGGTATGACAGGAGCTACAGGAGCAACTGGTATGACTGGGGCTACAGGTGATACAGGTTC
>Ga0255167_1000728_pt1 | contig 10148 bp, 10 predicted proteins | sample Atl_Miss_RepA_8d_FD_183177 | JGI IMG/M metagenome (GOLD analysis project Ga0255167, IMG submission 183177) | Freshwater microbial communities from Altamaha River, Georgia, United States - Atl_Miss_RepA_8d | ecosystem: Environmental > Aquatic > Freshwater > River | place: USA: Georgia | collected... | reverse complement strand
CCAATGGCGCGGCAGGGACATTTTATGTTTATGAATTTTAATCTTCAAGAATAATCTAATATCAAGCCATACATAGCGGTCGATGGACAAAATCAGCCCACTATCGAACTGCATGGGGTATATCCGGATAACGCACCCTTCGATGTCAATGTCATTATTCTGCCGTCTCTTTTCTCCCTGAGTTTGTGTTTTGCTAAGGAAGGTCTGCAAAACCCAGCGCTTGGCACGGGTCGTGCATGATTGAAGCCATGAAACAGATGAGCCTGGAAAGCACCGCAACGGGATTCGAGCGCAAGACCAAGAGGACGCGCAAGCGCGAGTTCTTGGACGAGATGAACCTGGTGGTGCCGTGGTCTGAGCTGGTGGCGCTGATTGCCCCGCACGCACCAGTTCGTCGTGCCCAGGGTGGCCGCCCGCCGTTTGCAGTGGAAACCATGCTGCGCATCCACTTCCTGCAGCAGTGGTTCAACCTGTCGGACCCGGCCATGGATGAGGCACTGGACAAGGACACGCCGATGGGCGCCATCCTGGAGAAACTGGAACAAACCAAGGCCAGCGTCCGGGCCAAGGTGGAACACCCGTTTCGGGTCATCAAGCGGCAGTTTGGCTACGTCAAGGTGAAATACCGGGGACTGGCCAAGAACACGGCCAACCTGGTGACGCTGTTTGCGCTGTCCAACTTGTGGATGGTGCGCAAACGACTGTTGAACATGGGGGCGCAGGGATGAGTGCGCCCAGAAACGGCCAGAGGGCCGTGAACGGGGCAGAAAATACCCGGAATCTGCCCCATGAACACCGAAAGATGTCGTCATCTGAAAAATCAACCCGCAACGGCCGCTTCAGCGGTGGTTGTGCAGACCTTCCTTAATAGCGCCAAAATTACATCTAATCGATTGGCAAGATCAACCTCAGCAACTACCGTTGGGTATCGACGAGAATGACCCAGGTGGGGAATACACACCCGGCGTCGGATATTGCTCAACAAGGACTTCATGCCCACTTGAATATCGAAAGTTGTTGCAGCCCTGATCGCGGTATGTGGAGGTGCTTATTCGGTCTACGAATATCTTGACTGAAACTTGTTGCGTCTGCAGCGTCCCGCTGTATTGGTATCTATTGGAGAGGTTCAATGTGACGTTGCTCCACCCGCAGCCACTAGGGTGTCTGACACTCATGTTTACTTGCCCGCTGCTGAAAACAAGTCGTATTGTCTTGTTTGAGCCACTGCAGGTCGCCCCTGTTGTTTCACCCGTCCAAAATGTGTACCCATCAAACAGATTTACACTGTTGGTTGTAGTGGCCGCACTTCCACCTTGTGCTTTCTTCCAGCTACCGGATTGGCAAAAAGCAGGCAAATTGTAGTGAGATGTTTTGCAGCGAAGCTCAGCCTAGGCCACTAGCTCGTACTGCAAGTCTCTTCATCGTCGTCCTGATGCAGACAGGCGTCACCATCCCACACGAGGCAAAACACTTTCCCGAAAATAAAGTGTCAAGCACGCTCCGCATAGGACTCGCCCATGGGGTCAATCATGATGATGTCTGTTGGGTGCACTTGATCGAGGTACTGGTCCGGAGGCGGCAGGTCTACATCATTAAGCTGGATGCTTTGAACAATTCTGCGCAGAAGTGCATCTCTTGCGCGCGCTAGGGCTTCGTCTTGAGAGCCACCGGCCACGATGACCTCGGGCATGTCCAACAGCTTGACGTTGAACCCGTCGCCGACTTCACTGACGATGGCTGGATAGGGCACCAGGCGCTCGATGATCAGGCGCTGCCCTTTTGTTTTCCCCTGCTCTAGCTTTTTCACCAAGCGCTGAGCTTTCAAATGGGTATATCTTTTGAGCATAGCTAGGCTCTTGTGCCCACTGATCGCCGCCACTTCCATGACATCCAGTGTGCCCAGCTCGAACAGCCTGCTGCAGGCTTCGTGCCTGAGGTCATGAAAATGCAAGTCGCCGATTTCGAGTCTTTGCATCATGAAGCGCCAGGTCGACTTGAGTCCGTTGGCGGAATAGCCGAAGACCTTGCCTGCTGGTTTGACGCCAAGCCTCATCAAGGCATCCCTGGCCCTCAATGAGAGCGGTACATCACGCTTAGCGCCGTTTTTCGTGATCGGAAGATGGGCAACACGTGTCTTGAAATTGATGTCCTCCCACCTGAGGCCAAGTATCTCGCCCTGTCGCATCGCAGTCTCCAGGGCCAGCACGATGATGGAGTACAGCTCCTGATTCGAGTGCTGGTGAGCATAGCGCAGTATGAGGCGGTCTTCGCGAGGCGTCAGACGTCGGTCTCTCCCAGGTGGTACCTTGGGCTTGCGCACGTTCTTGACGGGATTGTCATCGCAGTAGCCCCATTCGATCCGCGCGATGTCAAAGAGGTTGGAGAGCAGTGACAGCTCCAGGCGGACCGTCGCCGCGGAGATGATCTTGCCAGTCTTCTGGTTGGTGGCCTGCAGGCGCGCATCCCTATATGCGGCCACATCGACAGAGGTGATCTGTCTCAGGACCAACTCGCCAATCGGGGCTCGGGATATCTGGTCAATGCGGTAACGCTCTTGTTGGTATCCCTTTTTTAGGATGGATACCCGAGCTCGGTAGGTCTCAAGGGCTTCTCTGAGAGTTATGTCCGGCATTTTTCTTGTAAGACATGAGGGACTCGGTCTTGCCCAGCAAGTCCGACGGGGATAGGCCCAGGCCGTTCGCGAGCTTGAAGATCACATCCAGCGTCGGGGACTTTTGCCCGAGCTCAAGGATCGAGACATAGGTGCGGTTGATGCCGGCCTGGTAGGCCAGCTCATCCTGAGACATACGCTTGGCTGTCCTGATCTCTCGCAAAACATAACCAAAGGCCTCCCTGTGATTCATTGCGCCCCTTCTTCTCTTGGGGCGTGATCATCTACAAGAACGACGCCGCATGCATCCGACTATCGTCTGAAAGACGCTGGTTTGGCCCTTGAGATAATTTCAGCGCAGGGGCGGCCGAGCGCAGACGGGCAGGGCGTAATGGCTTGACAGCCCTGGATGTCAGGCGCTCTAATGAAGGTGTTCTGTCCATGCACAGTCCGCATGCCAAGCGTATGCATTTACCCGGCCGGGCCAGCCCCGTCCAGGGGCGGGCCCATTCAAAGGTTCAAACCAATGGAACTGCTCCTCATTTTCGCGGTTTTCATCGTCGTTTTGGTCCGGTCCTTCGGGTCAGGCCAGTCCCACGGCGTCAGCAACCACCATCACCACAAACAGTGGAATCAAGGCCAGAGCTCAATCAGCGGCAACGACCCGTACCGGGACGACCCTCTGTTTGACAAGGACTGACGCGCCCCTTGGGACGCACCACTGAACTTCAACCCTGCGGGGGCTTACGCCCCCGATGGGGCGAGCCCTTGCCTATCCACAAGGAAACGCCCCATGAAAACCATCATCAACTTCTTCAACGGCTACTCGCGCGACGAACGCACCCTCATGGTGTTCTGCATCACCATGCTGATCGTCGCGGTTCCCCTGCTGCTTGCCACCGGGCCCGCACAAGCCCAGTCGGGTAACGTGTACGGCGCGGGTCAGGTCCAAGTGAGCGGAACGGCCGTAGAGGCTGTCGTCCTGCAGGTCGAGATCAAGAAGGCAGAGCCTTCCTGGCAGACCCGCGCGGCCGGCGCAGGCATCGGCAGCGCCCTTGGCGCCCTGCTGGCGTCGAACGTCTCGGGAAATGGCCGCCATGCCGCCAGTGTCATCGGTGCGACCGCCGGCGGCCTGCTGGGCGAGCGCACGACCAATGCCGTCATGACCGACGCCGCGCAGGAAATCATCCTGCAGGTGCTCGGCCGTGAAGGCGCGCCACCGCGCATCGTGACGGTGATCCAACCTGCTCCCTTCGACCGACTGGTCGCAGGCGAAACGGTCTACATGATCAACACCGCGGGCAAGTACCGCGTGGTCAGGCAGTACCAACAGCCTGTGGCCCTTGGCCGATGACAGGCAAAAGAAAACCCGCCTAGGTTCTATCCGGGCGGGTTTTCTGCTTTCTGGTCATGGGCGCGGTCGGCCCAGTCTATATCCCCTGAATTCTCTGTGCCGCCGAATCCTTGGCGTAGAGCTCGAGCGTGAGCTTGCGCTTGAGGCTGCGTGCCATCTGGATGGCCACGTCGTGCCGTCGATCGCCCCGGGCCTCGAAGACGACAACCTGATCGCTGCGCTGGACGATCTGCTCGATCAGCGGCCGGCTCATGCGGTCTTTCGGGGCGCCGATGTACTCGATGGGCACGAAGTGCGCGAGGGACCAGTCGTGAAGACGCCAAGGTGTACGGCCGTTGCAGGGGCTGATCAGTGTCCAGGTGGGCATCGCTGAGACGAGCTTGCTCGCCTTTTGTCCCACCAATGCGTCCGGTGCCAGGTCGGCGCCAAAGAATGACACCCGAGGCCCCTTTCTCCACTCATCGAACCGGGCAAGGCATGCTTCAAGAAAGCGACTGGGCAGGCCCATATCAGCGAGTCCTGTCGCGATTTCGGGAAGTGGTCGCGTCCTGAGCTCAAGCTCGGGGCGCTGAAGCGCCAGTAGGCCGAGCCCGATGATCAGGACCGAGGGCCGAACGAGGGTCCAGTCGCTGCGCCACTTGTCTTGATTCAACCGGGCATACCGGCGAGCCTCCTTGAGAGAGGGGCTGAAGACGATGGCATCTCGCCCCGCCGGATGGTGTGGCATGAACTTGGCAGCCTCGTACCAGTGCAAGAGTGAAAGATAGACATGCTGTCGGCGTTCACTCGTTCCAGCAGCAGGAACCCATGGCCCCAGGAAGCTGGACTGGAGAAGGTTTTCGGGAAAGTGCATCTCCACAGACTAAGGGATGAAGCGCTCATCGTGGCCTGCGCTATGAGCGCTCGGTGTGGCGTAGCTCGCCGGACGGGGTGTTCCATGTGTCGCTGCGCTGGCCGGGATCTTTTGACGGTGGGGTGGTGGCTGCCTAGAATGGAACACGTACGGCATTCATGCCTTCGCTGACCTGCACGATCAATGGAAAGAGTGTGACCGACCCTGTCGCAACGCTCAATGCCCGTGAGAAGTGGCAGTCCATCCGTGACCATTTCCGCCAGTGGGTCTACCGAGACGACAGCCGCCGGGACAGGCTGCTGCGCATCTACAACGATTTGTTCAACCAGATCGTGCCGCGCCGTTTCGATGGAAGTCACCTGCACCTGCCGGGGATGACCGCCGAAGTGGTTCCGTAGGCGATGAACGCGCCCATCAGCCGAGTCTTGCCCACGCCTGTAGCCAGTGAGAAGCACAGCGAGGGGAAGTCGCGTTCAAAGTCCTCCAGCGTCGGGAATTCCTCCTTCAGCGTGGCAAGGATGGCCGCCACGTTCTGGTCGTGGCCGAGCAGATCCGGCGCGGCCTCGATGGCGCGCACGAGCTTCGCAAGGGATTCCGCTTGCGGCGGGCGCAGAGACAGTCGGCCGGTGACGGCGTTCTGGACGCGTGCATTCATTCTTCGTTCTCCCCGAACAGACCGCCTTGCCCTGCGTTCGTGGCGGCGGATTTCTTGGTTTTGCGTGTGGCAGCGCCGGTTGCAGGCCCAGGCTCTTCGGCCGGCTCTGTCTTCTCGGCGATTGGCAGATTGGCGACGTTGAGGCTGTAGTCGTCGTGGCCCCACTCACAGCGGGCAAGCACCATCTTCGGAATCTTCTTCAGCGTCAGGTTCGGCCAGCGCTCGGATGCTTTGGCTGCGGTGACACCATGGAAGGCCGCGCAGCAGACGAGCAGGCTCTGGTCGCTGCCCACTTCATCCGATAGCGCCTGAAGTTGATCTGCAGACAGGTTCTGGGTGGTGACGTAGATGAAGTCGCGTTCGCTGGAATGCCCATGCCGCCACCACTGCACTTCTGATGGGGCATAGGTGAACCCCTCCAGCTTGGCGAGCGCTTCCGCCAATTGCGTTGCGTTGTACTCGGGGTTGATAACCGGATTACCCCAGCGGTCGTTGACGATCAGGCTTGGGGCGAGTGTGAAGTAGCGAAATCCGCCACCGCCTCGCCAATCAGTCAAGCTTGTAATTCCCCCAGAGTCTTCACCTGCAATAACTTTCTCTAGGCGCGGAATAATGTGGGAGTGGCACGTCTCTTCAAGTTCGATCATTATCCATTGTCGACCCATTTTGTGCGCAACTGCGCCTGTGGTTCCTGAGCCTGAAAACGAATCCAACACGATATCGCCGGGATTTGTTGCAATCTCCAGTACGCGCTTGAGTAATTTTTCGGGCTTGGGTGTGGAAAATGGATTTCCGGGAATGATTTTTTCCGCCTCAAGCTTTGATTCTTGGTTGTGTCCCGCCTCGTCATAACTCCAAATGCTTCGAGGTACAACAGGCTTTGTCTCGGTCAGGAACTTCTTGATGCGGGGCATGGTGGCCCGCCCATCCTTCCCCCAATACACAAGGCCTTGCTCTACATTCTTCTTGTGTGTCTCTTCGCCAAAGGCCCAAACGCGGGTCTTGCTCGGCCAGATATCAGCAGCACGCACGCGCAGCTTGTCCTGGACTTCTTCGTCAAAGTTCTCCAGCAGGATTTGCCGGGTCTTGACCATGGCCTCGTTGATCTCGCCGGACAGGTCCCGCTGCAATTGCTCAAAGCTAGCCTTGATGGCATCTGGGTCACGGCAGTTTTGATAGATGTCCGCGATACGCCGCTCGAAGTCCACGCCGGAGCCGATGGCGCCGAGCACCTCGTCGCTGGCACCAAACACGCCTTCGAAGAGTTGGAATTTTTGGTCCAGCAGCTCGTAGACGCGGGCGTCGGCTTCATTGCTGCGGTCAACGAAGTTGACCACCACAACGTCAAACTTCTGTCCGTAGCGATGGCAGCGACCGATGCGCTGCTCGATCCGTTGCGGGTTCCACGGCAGGTCAAAGTTGATCACCAGCGAGCAGAACTGGAGGTTGATGCCTTCAGCGCCTGCCTCGGTGGCAATCATCACGGTGCCGCGCTCTTTGAAGTGCTCCACCAGCGCCGCGCGCGTGTCGGCCGTGCGCGAGCCGGTGATCTTGTCGGTGCCTTGGTGGCGCTTGATCCAGTCCGCGTAGACAGCTTGGGCGCGGGCGTCGCTGTTCGTGCCGTTGAAGAGCACGATGCCTTCACCGTACGGCGTCTTCTCTAGAAGCGAGAGCAGGTACTCCTGAGTGCGCTTGGACTCGGTGAAGATGATGGCCTTCTTGGCGGCTCCCAACCGCTCAAGCTCGGCGAATGCCTTGTCTAGGGCGGTCAGCAGCGCGGTGCCTTTGGCGTTCTCGCGGATGTTGGTTGCCAGGGTCTTGAAGTGCCGCAGCTCGGCAATCTCCTGTGCAACAGCGCCGCGCTGGGCCGCTGGCGATGCGTCTGTGGTCTCAGCGCTGCCATCCCACTCGTCTGCGGTTTCGTCGAGTGACTCGTAGTCGTCGTCGAGTACCTCCGCCAGATCAGGGACATCTGGTGATGCTTCGAGTTCGCCTTCGAGGCGCTTGGCCATTGTCTCCAGCGCGCCTGCGATTGCGTGCGTGGACGAGGCCAGCAGCTTCCACAGCACGAGTGAGATCAGCTGCCTCTGGCCCTCGGGCAGGGCTTTGAGGTTTGGGCGGCGAAGGTAGTCGGCCACCAAGTTTGAGAGTTCGCGCTCTTCGGACGACGGGGTGAACTCCTCCACCATGGCACGCCGTGCCGTGTATGGCACGTACTGCTGGACTTGCCTGCGCAGCGTTCGCTTGCACACGGTCGCAAGCCTTGAGCGCAGCGCTGCAAAAGCCTGCTCACGGGGCTGCGCGGTGAACTGCGAGCGGAAGCTGTCGATGTCACCGAACACGCGGTCATCGATCATGCTGACAAGGCCGTACAGCTCCAGCAGCGAGTTCTGCAGCGGCGTGGCGGTAAGCAGCACCTTCGAGTGGACATGCGCCAGTGCCTCTTTCAGCGTCTTGGCAATGACGTTGCTGGTCTTGTAGACGTTTCGCAGGCGGTGGGCTTCGTCCAGAACCACCAGATCCCATTCGACGGCCTTGATGTTATCGGCCTTGGCCTTGGCGAACTGGTACGAGCAGATGACGGGGCCTGTTGCGCCTTGGAAGGGATTGCGGCGGTCTTGCTTGCGAAGGGTGTTGTAGCTCTTGGCTTCCAGCAGAACACTCTGCAGGTTGAACTTGTCTTGCAATTCCTGGTGCCATTGCTTGCGCAGGTTGGCGGGCACGATGATCAGGATGCGACGGCGGCGCTCAGCCCAGCGCTGGGAGATCACCAGCCCCGCCTCGATGGTTTTGCCGAGCCCTACTTCGTCGGCCAGGATGACGCCGCGCGATAGTGGATTCGCACAGGCGAACAGGGCTGCCTCGACTTGATGGGGGTTGAGGTCAACTTGCGAGTCCACCAAGGTGGAGGCGAGCGACTCGACAGAGTCGCCCGCCGCGCGCCGGGTCAACAGCCAGGCGTAGTACAGGCTTTGATAAGGCGTCAGTGGCTGTTGCATCAGGCTTTCCCCTCCGCCTTGACTTGCGACCATTTCGCGCCTCGGCCTTTGCCAGTTGGGGAAATTAGCCCTTCACCCTTCATAGTCCTTAATATCACCCGCACCGTATCGCGACTGATGCCAGGACACGCTTCTTCGATGTCCGAGATGGAGAAGGGTAGCTGGCGTTTGAGGATTTCTGCGCGAACGCGGTCGCCCTTGGCGCCCCTTCCACGCTCGATGGTGCCAACACGTTCCTCAAACTCCTTGTATGCCCGCAGCAAGGCACCCCAAAAATAGTCCAACCACGGGGCAATGTTGTGGGCTGCTCCATGCCAGCCTTGAGAGCTGGCTTCGAGCGTTTCGTAGTAACTCTCCTTCGACTCTTCAAAGATGCGCTCCAGACTGATGAAGCGGCCCACGGCATAGTCGAAGTGATAAAGCAGCTGCAAAGTCAGCAGTCGAGCCATGCGGCCGTTGCCATCTGGGAATGGATGGATGCATAGAAAGTCGAGAATGACCAGCGGCACGAGCACGAGTGGATCGGCCAAATGCTGATCCAGCGCCGTGCGGTACCGCGTGATCATGTCGGCCATCGCCATGGGCGTCAGATGAGCGGCCACCGGCCGGAATCGGATGCGCGAACTGCCATCTGGGTGGCGTTCGATGATGTCGTTGTTGGTGGCTTTCCAGTGCCCGCCTGGTTGTGGCATGTAGCGGTACAGCATGCCGTGGAGCTGAAGGACGGTGCCCTCCGAAAACGGCATTTGCTCACCGCTTTCGTGGATCAGGCCAAGGGCGTCTCGGTAGCCCGCCACTTCCTGCTCGGAACGGCTTTGCGGTGTAGCATTTTTGAGCACTAGGGACTTTAGCCGGTGCGCGGGCACAACCACCCCCTCCAGGCGGTTCGACGATTCGGTGGATTCAACAACGGCAACCTGCCTCAGGTCGCTCAGCACTTCTGGTGACTGCGCGACAAAGAGCTGTTGCTTCCCTCTGTACTCACCCAGCGCGCGCAGCGTCGCCAGTTGCTGCGTATCGAAACGCAGCTGGGCGAGGTAGTCTGGTGAGAGCGAGTGCATGGAGCCGCATCCGAATAAGAAAGAATGGGGTAATGCTACTGCAAATTGGGGTATATAAGCTTTTTTTTACCCCAATAATTGAGCGCTTACCCCATTCATGTCCTAGCCTCAGTCCCCAGATTCTGGCTCGATTGGCTCGGCGGAGGGGGCTACGGCGCCCCGTCTTTATTGGCGCTTCAATAGTCCAAGGCTACTTGGTGGGGTTGACCAACACCCCCAACCGATTCCTGACGTACTTGCGCGTCATCTTCTGGTCGGCGTGCCCGAGCAGCTTGGTCGCCCGCTCAATGCCGTCGGCTTCCTCGACTTCGGTGGCTGCCTTGGCGCGCAGGTCCCGGAACTGAAACTCTCGCGGCTTGATCCCTGCCGCCTTACGTGCCTTGCCAAAGCGCGAATCCAGCTGATCGTAGGTCAGCCGGGAGCCGGTCTCGTCGATCAATAGCGACGTCGCCCGGATCGGCTTGGCCCGGCGCGACGGCTTACCCGAGGCCGTCAGCAGCACCGGGCTCGCATCCAGTTTCGCCTTGCGTTCGGCGATCCGATCCAGCACCTCTTTCAACTTGCCCTCGATCCGGACCCGAATCTTCTTGCCCGTCTTGCCTTGCTCGACCAGCA
>Ga0255167_1000727_pt1 | contig 10151 bp, 2 predicted proteins | sample Atl_Miss_RepA_8d_FD_183177 | JGI IMG/M metagenome (GOLD analysis project Ga0255167, IMG submission 183177) | Freshwater microbial communities from Altamaha River, Georgia, United States - Atl_Miss_RepA_8d | ecosystem: Environmental > Aquatic > Freshwater > River | place: USA: Georgia | collected... | reverse complement strand
ATTTTCAAATGGTATTTATATTTCAGGAAAAAGTAATGTTGTTGTAGAACGCTGTATTTTTACACAGACTACTACACATCAAACATCTAATTTAACTACACATATTTATATGATTAATAGTGGGCAGACAAACCGAATTATTGATAATCAGTTTTTTATAAATGCACAATATAATTCTACATTAACTAGAACAGGTATATATTTAGATAATAGTATTTCTATTATTGAAAATAATCAAATAGATATTGATAGTGTTTCAGGCGGAACACTAAACGGCATAGATATTCAAAATTGTTATTCAAGCCAAGATATAAATTCCATCACCATTCTAGAAAATAATATAATTCATATTCAAAATTCCAATACCTCTAGCAGTATAAATCAATGTATTCATATTCTAGATTCAGCAGTAAATATACGACAATGCCAGATAGAAAGTAATAGTCCTCAAGTATCAAATTATAATTGGGGAGTAGCTTTTTCATCATCATCATCTCTAGCATCCGTCTCTGCACCCTCTAATTTTACATTTGCCTATAATGCAGGTAATTATACAATTACTAGTGCAAACTCGGGTGTAGCAAATTTTATAACTGCGGGATTTCAACCAATGCAACATATAAAAGTATCAGGTTCTGAAAATAATGATGGTATTTATAGAATTTCACAAGTTAGCACTACGGAATTGGCTTTGGAACCATATTATTTTCTAGTAGCGGAAACCCCTTCTAGTAGCTATACAATTACAATAACTGCCTTATATGATATAGAAATAGAAAACGGATATATTTGTGGTAATACTGCTAGTCTTTATAATATTGATTCTAGTAATCATTATTTTCTAAATATCAATGGAACTCGTCTAGAAGGTGGTGCACCTGAGTTATCAAATTCAATATCTATATCATCACATTACACAATTCTAACCGTTGGAAAAGAAAACTGTGATTATCCATCTGTTTCTAGTGCCATCGCAGGATTACCACCTACAAATCTAATAACAAATGCCACACGCTATAAAATCAAAATTCAACCTGGAATATATCTTGAGTCCAACCAATTAATATTACCAGATAATGTGGATATTGAAGGTTGCGGACAAGATGCTACTATAATTCAAACTAGCATTAGTTCTAATACGACTGGTATTTTAAATACTACAAACGCCGGATTTCTTCTAGGTAATAATGCAAAAATCAGTAATATTACATTTATAAATGCAGGAACTTCGGCTAATAGTAATAGCACATCTACTTGTCTTTATACAAATCCGGCATCTAATAAACATAATATCACATTAGAAAATGTCTCCGTGCAATTAGCTGGGATTTCAATGTATAATTACGGTATTACTCTAGATACATGTAGTAATATCGCCTTAAATAATATTAATATAGCAAGTAGCCTAGTTTCTGGAAGTAATGCAACTATTAATTGTTGTCTTAACTTAACTGATTGTTATCAATCTATTCATTTAAATCATATTAATTTAACATCAAATAATCCTAATTCTAATGAAAATCTAGGTATATCATTAATAAATTCTTCTTCTAGTATACAGAATTTTAATATTGATATATCTAATGCACTTGGGACTAATTGGGCAGTTTTTACAAATAATAATCAGTCATTACAATCACAGATAACGAATACTTTTTTTTCGGGAATAATTTCAAGTAAAGATGGTGTGGATTATTCTATCTATAATAATCCATATTCTATAATTATATGTGATGGGGTGGAAATAAATGGTGCTACATATAATAGTCCTATTTCATCAAATATTTCTTGTATAGGTTGTTATACAACGAATCCAAATGGGGCAGGTGTTGGAACCGGTTATCAATCACTCAGTTCTCGCGGTGAAAATGAACAAATATTAGGAACAATAACACTCGGTGATACAGCAGGTGCACGAAATTCAACAGGAATAGATAATTTAATTATGGGTGTTATGGCAGGTTCAAATGTTTCTACAGATTCACGATGCACTATTCTAGGCTCACACGCAGGTGAATTTTTATCTAGCACATATGATAATACCCTAGTAGGATTTGCAACTGGACAACATATTACAACCGGTTCTGATAACACGGCATTAGGTTCCAATGCTGGAACTAATATCAACACAGGTAATCAAAATACACTTATCGGTAAAAATGCGGGTAGGTCTCTTTCTACCGGGCTAGGCAATACTATGCTAGGTTATAATTCTGGTATAACTGAAAATATCGGCTCATTAAACACTTTACTTGGATATGAAACAGGAACAAATTTATCTTCTAGTTATTATAATACAATTCTTGGGGCATATGGTGGATATTCATTAAGTGCAGGTTATTATAACACTTTTATAGGTATGTATACTGGGGGCAATTCTTCAAATATATTTAGTAGTGTTTTAATTGGATATGGTGCGGGGGCTTTCAATCAATCTAGTAATATTACCGTTATCGGAACATTCGCTGCTTCTAGTGGAAATGTAGGTATTAATAGCACTATTGTGGGATATCAGGCAGGATATAATTCTAATGGAAATACCAATACTATAATAGGGCAAAATGCGGGATTTGGCACGGATTTGGCATCTGCATCTTGTAATACTCTTATAGGGAATGAAGCGGGTTTTTCACTATCAACTGGTTCTCGTAATATTCTTATTGGTTCTACTACAGATATTTCGGGTAGTGCTACACAAGATGCAGCAGGATGGGCACTTACAACAGGAACAGATAATACATTAATAGGAAATAATGCTTTATCAGACGCCACAACAGGTATTAATAATGTTGCATTAGGTAATAATATTGGAACTAATATTACAACAGCAGGAAATAATGTGCTTATTGGAACAAATGCAGGACAAGGTCTTACTAATGTTGGTAATAGTGTGATGATAGGAACTAGTGCTGGACAAGGTAATACTGCTGGAAATGCGGTTTTTGTAGGATATGGTGCAGGTATACAAAATACTTCATCTCACGGTGTGGGAATAGGTTATAATGCAGGAAGTAATGTTTCTGGTGATTTTAATACTTTCATTGGATATAATTCGGGCGGATTACCCAAAGTAAATACTACGGGGAATTATAATTTGGCTATAGGACCATATACGGGTTTTAATATTTCTAGCGGTTCCCGGAATATAATGATTGGTTCGGGCGATGTATCACAAAGTGTGGGGCGTCAAATCACGACAGGTAGCGATAATACTCTTCTAGGTTTTAAAGCAGGTCGTGCCTTACAAACAGGTTCAAATAATACTTTAATAGGTTCAAATGCGGGTGCTAGTCTAAGTGCGGGTATATTTAATCTTGTGCTAGGATATCAATCGGCATTCAATCTTAATTCTGGTTCATATAACACTATTCTCGGTCCACAAGCAGGTTATTCTATGAATGATGCTAGTTATAATATTTCTACCGGTTATCAAGCGGCATATAATCAACAATCTGGTAGCGGAAATATAAATATGGGATACAAAGCCGGATTCACAATGATTAATCAATCTAATAATATTCATATTGGATATCAAGCCGGATATACTAGCACAGCAGATAATAATATATTCGTGGGTGCAAATGCTGGAACACAAAATACAACAGGAACAAATAATATTTTTATGGGCACCGCGGCGGGGTCAGGTAATAATCCATATGGAACTAGTGGACAACAACAAGGCAATTTTAACACTTTCTTAGGGTATTATGCGGGTAATGCGAATTATTCAGGTGTTAAGAATATATTTTTAGGTTATCAAGCAGGACGAGAAAGCGAACAAGGTTCCAAGAATATTTTTATTGGTGATAATACCGGTTCTCAAGGTGATACTAGTCATAATATATTTATTGGAACGGCACGAAATGATGCCCAAGGTGTAGGATATCAAGCAACCACTGTTGGTGGTATGGCTCCTAATGCAGGTGAATATAATGTATTCGTAGGACACGATGTGGGTATTCAAAATACCACGGGATATGATAACGTGTTCTTAGGTGATGGTGCAGGTAAAGCTAATGTCGCCGGTCATGATAATATTTATATGGGTACACAAGCCGGATATTCTAGCAATACCTCCGCCGCTAATTTTAATATTGCTATTGGTTATCAAACCGCATTAAACAATCAAGCAGGACAAGAAAATATTATAATTGGAAAGAATGCCGCTGGAGATGGGACTAATACTAATTTCAATCAAAATATTATTATTGGAACAGATGCCGGTGCTAATATACAACAAAATAATCAAATATTTATAGGCACACACGCCGGACAATATAATACTACCGGTGCAGGAAATATATTTATTGGTCTAGAAGCAGGGTCTAGTAATCAAACAAGTAATAATAATGTCATCATTGGTTCAATGGCAGGTGATGCATTAATTGGTGCTAGTGGAATAGGTAATAATACGATTATAGGTGCAGAGGCGGGAACAGATTTAACAACGGGAACCAATAATATTTTCCTAGGTGCATATTCTGGCACTTCTGCTATAACATCTAAAAATAATGTGGTTATTGGTGCTAATGCAATGTCAGTAGGTGATTCTAGTAATGTTGTTATTATTGGTAATCAAGCAGGAGTTAATAATACTGCAGACGGTATAATTGCAATTGGACAAGAAGCGGGATATACTAATACTGGAAATAATAACATATTTATTGGCAAACTAGCTGGTGTTGTCAATAGCACAGGCGAGGATAATATTATGGTAGGTATTCAATCAGGAGAGAATAATACTACTGGCAGTCAAAATATTTATTTAGGCAAATTAAGTGGTTCTAATAATAATGGGTCTGCAAATATTAGTATTGGTTCAAATACACTAGAAACTGGAACCTATGCTAATGAAAATATTTGTATTGGTAATGAAGCAGGACAAAATAGTAATAGTTCCGCTAATATTTTCATAGGCACACAATCAGGGAAAACTAATAATGATGGATATCAAAATATCGCTATTGGTTATAATTCTATGTCTAATTGTAATGTTAATAACACAAATAATAATAACATTGCAATAGGTTATAATTCGGGGCAAAATACTGATGGACAAAATAATTTGTTTATGGGTTATTTAACGGGTGTAAATAATACTGGTAATGCAAATATTTTTATTGGTTATCAAAGTGGCTATAATAACAACATTGGTGAAAATAATATATGTTTAGGTCTAGAAAGTGGTTATGTGAATACTTCAGGTATTAATAATATAAATTTAGGTTATTATGCAGGTAGATTAAATCAAACTAGCAATGCGAATATTTGCATTGGTAATAACGCTGGTAAAGAAAATCTTCGTGATGAAAATGTTTTTATCGGTAATAATGCAGGAAAAGAGAATAACACAGGAAATGCAAATATATTTATTGGTAATAATGCTGGTATAAATAATACCGTAGGTGTACAAAATATAATAATGGGATTAAATGCGGGTTATTATAATAATGGTAGTGGTAATATCATTGTAGGTGAAAATGCGGGTTATAATAATACTAGTGGTAGTGCAAATATCTTTTTTGGTATAGATTCTGGGAGATTTAATTCATCTGGATTTAATAATGTATGTATTGGAAATAAAACGGGTTATGAAAATCAAACTGGACAGGCAAATATTTTTTTAGGGAATTATGCAGGATTAAATACTACATCCAATAATAATATCATGATTGGACCCGGTGCAGGGACAAAAAATACTATAGGAGAAGCTAATATTTTTATGGGTTTAGAAGCTGGATTTCTAAATACAACTGGTGTTCATAATATTATAATAGGATTATTTGCCGGTTATAATAATAATGGTAATAACAATATTATTGTAGGTGAAAAAGCAGGATATAATAATATATCTGGCGATAATAATATTTTTTTTGGTATTAATGCGGGTTATAATAATACTAGTGGTGTTGGAAATATCTTTTTTGGTATAGATTCAGGTAGATACAATCAAACGGGAATATATAATATTTGCATAGGGAATGGAACAGGGACAGTAAATACAACGGGGTCTGCAAATATTATGATTGGTGATAGTGCGGGATATAATACTACATCTGGTTATAATGTGATGATAGGACAATCCGCTGGAAATAGAAATACCTCTGGTGATGCTAATGTTTTTCTAGGTTATAAGGCAGGTTATTATAATACTACAGGCGCTAGGAACAATTTTTTAGGTTTGCAGGCCGGTAATAAAAATATTGATGGGAATGATAATATTGCAATGGGAACAGATGCGGGGTATTCAAATACACATGGATATGAAAATGTATATTTAGGTTCATTTGCAGGTACATGGAATACTGGAGGAACTGGTTCACCCGATTTAGCTTCTTCTAGAAATGTTTGTTTAGGGGCTTATGCTGGTTATGGTAGTTATTATTTTGTTCCAAGTGGAATTTCATCACAAGAAAATGTTTATTTAGGTCCCTATGCCGCCGCACAACATCATCAATCTCAGCGGAATATTTGTTTAGGTGCATATGCGGGGCACTGGATGGGAGATGGTAAAGATAATATTTATCTTGGTGCAAATACAGGTGCCGAAAATAGTGCCGTCTATTATAGCTTACCCGGAAATTGTGGCAATCAAAATATTTGTATTGGAACAGAAGCAGGAAAATATCAATATAATTCTAATAATAATATATGTATAGGCTATTTTGCTGGATATAATAGTGGTAGTTTTTCAACATCACCACCCGGTAATAATAATAATTTATTTATAGGCACACAATCTGGACAAACTAATTTAGGTCAAAATAATTTATTTTTAGGAACCGAAGATATTAAAAATATTTCAAGCGGTATAACTAGCACATATGATTATAAATTTGGTATTTATCAAACTTCCACCCATGATATAATTGATAATAGTAATGGAACACATACTATGCTTATTGGCGGTGATTTTACAACTGGCACCGTAGGTATTGGCACTATTGTCCCCGATTCTTATATTGGAAGCAATATTTCAGTGTCTAGCACTAAATTAGTTGTTATGGGAAAAATATTAGCAAATGCATATACATTATTTACTGGTAGTCATAAAATAGAATTAGATGCTGGACTTAGTGAAAATGATTTGTTTGAAGGTATGATTTTATCTGCTAGTGGTAAAGCCATTGTGCAAGATGTCAATAATACATTAATAACGGCTAATATTTCTAAAAATAGTAATGATAAATCCGTATTTGGTGTTTATAGTGGTAAAGAAGAATCAATTACTATTACATACGACCCACCACCGCCATATGCAGATTATAGTAATACTCATATTAATACTATAACTACTAAAAATACTATATTATATGTAAATTCATTAGGTGAAGGTGGTATTCTAGTTAGCAATTACAATGGTGAAATACAAAACGGCGATTATATTACTAGTAGTCCTATACCTGGATATGGTGCCTTACAGAGTGATGATATTATGCATTCTTATACCGTTGCGAAATGCACCGAAAATATTAATTGGTCTCTAGTAGCTGAAAATATAGAATATTCTGGTAATATGTATAAATCACTTATGGTCTCTTGCACCTATCATTGTGGATAAAAAACACACAAACACATTAACTTACTGATAAAAAGGATTAAAAGGATAAAAAAGATAAAAAGGATTAAAATGATAAAAATGATAAAAATGATAAAAATAGATAAAAATAGATAAAAATAGATAAAATAGTAATATTAACCAAAATTGATATTTAATTATTCATTTCTAGATATTACAATTCTCTCTTGCTGAATCTGATTTTGAAATGTCTGGACGTTGTATTCAACCCGACGATGAGCTTTTCTGGCTTGTACAAGTAGTGTTTCTTGCTTTCTTGCTTGGAACAATTGGAATTATTATCACCAATCTGCAACTGTTTGTTGGCGTGTTCATCTTTGTTGGACTTGCATTTCTGTGCGGTCTCCTTTGCCATTACTCTCAGCAAAACCAGGAAAAAACCTTCAAAAATCTGTTTGCGGATTATATCAAATGTTTTGTCTTTCCGTGCTTTTACACGGTTATGATATTTTTGATTATTTCCGCGGTTCTCTAACACACCGCAACTACCTTGCTAGTTGCGATGTTTAAAAAGGTCTAACCCAATTTCTGCCTGTGTGTTAGTATTTTTTTTTTTACTTTTTAATTATTCTTGTTTTTACTTTTTAATTATTCTTGTTTTTACTTTTTAATTATTCTTTTTTAATTTAGTAAAAATCAAAAAAAATAAAAATGCATAATTATAAAATATATAGTTTGCTAGTTTGCTAGATAACTATATAATTAGGTATAAGTGATAACAAGTAATAATTAATAATTAACTAATGGCAATATCGTGTTTAGATACTCGTTATATAGAGGATGTAAAGCCTTTAATTGGTGTTTTTGATGAGTTTGCGTATTATAGAAATCGTATATATATAGAATTGGAATATTTTAAATATTTTACACAAATAAATTTAAATTATAATCCTTTTATAGATTTTAAACAAGTTGATTTTCAACAGATTCTAGAACAGGAAGCAGTTATCCGACACGATGTTAAAGCGATTGAATATTTTATAAAATCGCTACCTGAGGTGAATGCAACGGGTAAGGCACACTTAATACATATAGGTCTTACTAGTCAAGATATTTCTTCACCAGCTCTAGTAATGTGTTTTGATTCTAGTGTTAATATTATTTTAGCTAAACTTTCTATTCTTTCTAATACTATACAAAAACAATTTATAATGCATCCTGATGCACATTGTCTTATGATGGGTTTAACACACGGACAACCTGCAACACCTACTCAATTTAAAAAAGAAATGCAAATATATCAACATCGTCTAGATAGACTCTTTCTAGAACTTCAAGAAACACAACAAACTGGATATACAGTTAAATTTGGTGGGGCAACAGGACAATGGAATGCTATGCAATTTGCAAAACCTCTAGATAACTGGTCTCAATGGCTAGATGAATTTGTAAATAAACTAGATTCTAAAGGAAGATATAGTCGTAGTCAATATACAAATCAATGTGATGATTATGATTCTATTATCCGGGTATTATATATTCTCAAACGAGTGCTTCACATGTTAGAACATTTTCGTGGTAATATATGGTTATACATCCATCGTGGTTATTTAAGTCAAACAGCAATAACACAAGAAGTAGGTTCTAGCACAATGCCTAATAAAGTTAATCCAATTGATATAGAAAATGCAAAAACTGCAATAGAACTAGCAAAAAGGATGATTGATGGTATTTGTGATATTCTTACTGAAACTAGTTATCAGCGGGATGTTAGTGATTCTAGTGCTACTAGGAATCTCTCTAGCGTAATAGGATATATTCTAGTAGCAATTGTAAAAATAAATAAAGGTATTTCTCGTTTAATACCGAATGAAAAAGTAATGCAAGATGAATTAAGACAACATCCTGAAGTTATTCTAGAAGGGATACAAACATATTTAAAATTAAATTGTGGAATGAACAATGCCTATGAACTTTTAAAATCAGCTAGTCGCGGAAAGGAAGGAATTACACTAGATTCTATTCATTGCGTTATTGATGAGCTAGATATTTTACAAGAGCATAAAGATAAATTAAAATCTTTACAACCGGAAAATTATATTGGTATAAATTTTCCAAGTATATAATAGTATTTTACTAAATATCTTAAAAGTAAAAATAGAATGAATGCAATAAATCAAAAATATTTTAAAAATATCATAGCATTAATTATTATTATTACAATCATTATTATTTTTTATAAAATGTTTGATTATGAAAAATTTGAGGCACCCACCACTACACAGGCACCCACAATTACACAGGCACCCTCCACTACACAGACACCAACTACTACACCGTTTAATACGATTCCATATAATACACAATATTTAGGAACGATACAAAGAGCAATAAATAATGGTTATACTATGTTAAATGATAATAGATTAACTATTATGGATAATCAATTACGATTAGATAATATAAATTCACGAGTAAAAAAATTAATGAATAATATTAATAAAATTCCACAAATATTTGAAAATGAAAAAAAAAATATGAATAGTTTAATCTTCTACTAGTTATTTGTTTATTTTATTTGTTAATTAAGTTATTTTGTTTATTACTAGAATGATTAAGAAAATAGTCTAAA
>Ga0255167_1000722_pt1 | contig 10215 bp, 6 predicted proteins | sample Atl_Miss_RepA_8d_FD_183177 | JGI IMG/M metagenome (GOLD analysis project Ga0255167, IMG submission 183177) | Freshwater microbial communities from Altamaha River, Georgia, United States - Atl_Miss_RepA_8d | ecosystem: Environmental > Aquatic > Freshwater > River | place: USA: Georgia | collected... | reverse complement strand
CGCGGTCTGGTGGGGGACCTGATTGCCAACGACATCAAGTTCGACGTCAAGCCCCGCGAGGAGGGCTCCCTGCTCATGACCCTGCTGGTCAGCTGGGGCCCGATGCTGCTGCTGATCGGGGTGTGGGTGTACTTCATGCGCCAGATGCAGGGCGGCGGCAAGGGCGGGGCCTTCAGCTTTGGCAAGTCCAAGGCCCGCATGCTCGATGAAAACAACAACCAGGTGACCTTTGCCGATGTGGCAGGTTGTGATGAGGCCAAGGAAGAGGTCAAGGAAGTTGTCGACTTCCTCAAGGATCCACAGAAATTCCAGAAGCTGGGCGGCCGCATACCGCGTGGCTTGCTGCTGGTCGGCCCGCCGGGGACCGGCAAGACACTGCTGGCCAAGGGCATTGCCGGCGAAGCCAAGGTGCCGTTCTTCAGCATCTCCGGCTCCGATTTCGTCGAAATGTTCGTCGGTGTGGGCGCAGCCCGCGTGCGCGACATGTTCGAGAACGCCAAGAAAAACGCGCCCTGCATCATCTTCATCGACGAGATTGACGCCGTGGGCCGCCAGCGTGGCGCTGGCCTGGGCGGCGGCAACGACGAGCGTGAACAGACCCTCAACCAGATGCTGGTCGAGATGGATGGCTTTGAGACCAACCTGGGCGTGATCGTGGTGGCCGCCACCAACCGCCCGGACATCCTGGACGCTGCCCTGTTGCGCCCCGGCCGTTTCGACCGCCAGGTCTATGTCACGCTGCCCGACATCCGCGGCCGTGAGCAGATCCTGAACGTGCACATGCGCAAGATCCCGATCGGCCAGGACGTCAAGGCCGAGGTGATCGCCCGCGGCACGCCCGGCATGAGCGGTGCCGATCTGGCCAACCTCTGCAACGAAGCCGCCCTGATGGCCGCGCGCCGCAACGCCCGTGTGGTCGAGATGCAGGACTTCGAGAAGGCCAAGGACAAGATCCTCATGGGTCCCGAGCGCAAGAGCATGGTCATGCCGGAAGACGAGCGCAAGAACACCGCTTACCACGAATCGGGCCATGCCCTGATCGGCAAGCTGCTGCCCAAGTGCGACCCGGTGCACAAGGTCACCATCATCCCGCGTGGCCGTGCGCTGGGCGTGACCATGAGCCTGCCGGAGAAGGACCGCTACAGCTACGACCGCGAATACATGCTCAACCAGATCAGCATGCTGTTCGGCGGCCGCATTGCCGAAGAGGTGTTCATGAACCAGATGACCACTGGCGCGTCGAACGACTTCGAGCGGGCCACCCACATCGCCCGCGACATGGTCATGCGCTATGGCATGAGCGATGCACTGGGTCCGATGGTCTATGCCGAAAACGAAGGCGAGGTGTTCCTGGGTCGCTCGGTGACCAAGACCACCAACATCAGCGAGCAGACCATGCAAAAGGTCGACGCCGAGGTACGCCGCATCATCGACGAGCAGTACGCCCTGGCGCGCCGCCTGATCGAGGAGAACAGCGACAAGATGCACGCCATGGCCAAGGCCCTGCTCGAATGGGAAACCATCGAGAGCGAGCAGCTCGATGACATCATGGCTGGCCGCGAGCCACGCCCGCCCAAGGACTGGACGCCGCGCACGCCTTCTTCGGGTGGCGGCAATGGCAGCGGTGGCGCCGCTGTGCCGACCCAGCCGGCACCGACGGCAGCCTGAGCGGTCGCCAGTACACCACCAGCGGGGCTTCGGCCCCGTTTTTCTTTTACACGGGATTTTCATGATCTGGCAGACGACTCGTTTCGACATTGACCTGACGGTTCCGCGCGTGATGGGCATCGTCAACCTCACGCCCGATTCCTTTTCCGACGGTGGCCAGCACGACTCCACGATGGCCGGCCTGCGCCATGCCGAGCAGCTGTTGCAGGAGGGTGCCGACATGCTGGACATCGGGGGCGAATCCACCCGGCCGGGTTCGCCTGTGGTGCCTGCTGACGAGGAGTGGCGGCGCATCGAAGGTTTCCTGAGCGAGGCCGTGCGCTGGAACGTGCCCTTATCCGTGGATACCTACAAGGCTGAAACCATGCGCAGGGCACTCGATCTCGGGGTGGACATCGTCAATGACATCTGGGCCTTGCAGCAGCCTGGCGCCGAAAACGTGGTGGCAACACATCCGCGTTGCGGCGTGTGCCTCATGCACATGCACCGTGACCCGCAGACCATGCAAAAAGCCCCCATGGTCGGTGATGTGGTGCCCGTCGTGCGTGACTTCCTGGCTGCGCGAGCCCGGGAGCTTGAACAAAAGGGCGTGTTGGCTCGGCGCATCGTGCTCGACTATGGCATTGGCTTTGGCAAGACGGTATCGCAGAATTTCAGTCTGCTTGCTCGGCAACACGAGTTACTCGGGTTGGGTTATCCCTTGCTGGCAGGCTGGTCGCGTAAATCCTCTCTCGGCGCGGTGCTGGCGCGTGAAGACGTGCAGCCTGAGCCCGCTGAGCGTCAAGCCGCCAGTGTGGCCGCGGCCCTGCTCGCCGTTGAACATGGTGCACACATCGTTCGTGTCCATGATGTGCGGCCGACGGTGGATGCCTTGCGTGTACTGGAGTGCACCCGCAAGCAGAACAAGCCGGGTGCATGAGCTGGTGCATCGATAGAATCACCCCCTGATAAAAACAGGAATATTCCATGGCGCGACAGTATTTCGGCACCGACGGCATCCGTGGCCGTGTGGGACAAAGCCCGATCACCCCCGATTTCGTTTTGCGACTGGCCCACGCGGTCGGCCGGGTACTGAAATCCAGTGAAGCGCATCCGGTGGTCCTGATCGGCAAGGACACGCGCATCTCCGGCTACATGCTGGAAAGTGCGCTGGAATCGGGCTTCAACTCTGCCGGTGTGGACGTGGTCCTGCTCGGCCCGGTGCCCACCCCTGCGGTGGCTTACCTGACCCGGGCGCAGCGCGCCTCGCTCGGGGTGGTCATCAGCGCCAGCCACAATCCGTTTGAAGACAACGGCATCAAGTTTTTCAGTGCCGAGGGGGCCAAGCTTTCGGATGACTGGGAGCTCGCCGTTGAGGCAGCACTTCAGCAAGCTCCGGCCTGGGTGGATTCCTCCGCGCTGGGCAAGACACGACGGCTTGACGATGCGGCGGGTCGCTACATCGAGTTCTGCAAAAGCACGTTTTCCAACCACCTTTCGCTCAAAGGCCTGCGCATCGTGGTCGATGCGGCCCATGGCGCTGCTTATCAGATCGCGCCCAAGGTTTTTCATGAATTGGGCGCCGATGTCTTTTCCATCGGGTGTGCACCCGATGGCTTGAACATCAACAAGGGGGTGGGCGCCACCCACCCTCAGGCCCTGGTCGAGGCCGTCAAACTGCACCGCGCCGACGTTGGCGTCGCCCTGGACGGTGACGCTGACCGATTGCAAATCGTCGATGCTTCGGGGCGTTTATTCAACGGGGATGAGCTGCTGTATCTCATGGTGAGCGAACGTCTGGACCGCGGCATACCGGTGCCCGGGGCCGTGGGTACATTGATGACCAATATGGCCGTCGAGGTGGCCTTGCAGCGTCGAGGTGTTGAATTTGTGCGTGCCAAGGTCGGCGACCGCTACGTCCTTGAAGTGTTGGCCGAAAAAGGCTGGCTACTCGGCGGTGAGGGGTCAGGGCACTTGCTGGCTCTGGACAAGCACACCACAGGCGACGGACTGGTCAGCGCCCTGCAGGTGCTGCAGGCTTGTGTGGCCAGCGGCAAAACCCTGGCCCAGTTGCTGCAGGGGGTCACCCTGTTTCCCCAAACCCTCATCAATGTCCGTCTGGCACCTGGCTTTGATTGGAAGGGGCATGCCCCGCTGCAGAAAGCCACCCAGGAAGCAGAAGCAGCCTTGGGCAATGCAGGCCGTGTCCTGATTCGCGCCAGTGGTACGGAGCCTTTGGTGCGGGTGATGGTGGAAGCGCGCGACGCTGTTGTGGCGCAAGCCACGGCCGAGCGGATAGCGGAAACCTTGAAGCTTTGAGCACGACCGCCCGCCTTGATCGAACGCTTGCCAGACCACGGTATCAGTAGGTCAGGCGTTCCGGTCGCACTTCCTGCAAGATGGTGGTCGCGATTTCCTCGATCGACTTGGTGGTCGTCGACAGCCAGCGAATGCCCGATCTGCGCATCATGGCTTCGGCTTCGGCCACTTCCATGCGGCAATTCTCCAGACTGGCGTAGCGGGAGTTGGGGCGCCGCTCCGAGCGGATCTCCGACAGACGCTCGGGCTGGATGGTCAAGCCAAAGATCTTCTTGCGGTAGGGCACCAGCGCCGGCGGCAGCTGGCGCCGCTCGAAATCTTCGGGGATGAGTGGATAGTTGGCGGCTTTGAGGCCATGCTGCATGGCCAGGTACAGGCTGGTGGGGGTCTTGCCGCTGCGGCTCACGCCCACCAGGATCACATCCGACCCCTCCAGGTCCTTGTGCGACTGGCCATCGTCGTGGGCCAGTGAAAAGTTGATGGCTTCGATGCGGTCGTGGTACTCCTTGCTCTTGCTCACGTCCGAAAAGCGGCCCACCCGGTGGTGTGACTTGATCCCCAGTTCCTGCTCGATGGGGTGAACGAATGTGCCGAACATGTCCATCAGCATGCCTTGGCAGTGTTCCTTGATCACGTGCAGCACTTCCATGTTGACCAGGGTGGTGAACACCAGCGCCTTGCTGCCCTCGATTTCGCAGGTGTGGTTGATCTGCCGCACGGCCTGGTGGGCCTTGTCGATGGTGTCGATGAAGGGCAACCGCACATGGCGGGTTTTCATGTCGAACTGGGCCAGGATGGCATTACCGAAGGTTTCAGCGGTGATGCCGGTCCCGTCGGAGACGAAAAATACGGTGCGGAGGGCCATGTCTGCAAAAAATATCAAAACGGCTGGGGCCAGCTCGGACCCCTACAATGAGCCCATTATCCACCGCCCCGGCGCCGCCCCATTCGAACAATTACCAGGTGTCGCCGCAGGTCTGGAACCCGGTTTTTAACTTTGGAGTCCACCATGTCCAACCTGTTCGAGGCGACCGCTCTGGTCGTTCCCTTTGAAAAACTGCGGATGAGCGACGTCGAAATCGTCGGCGGCAAGAACGCCAGCCTGGGCGAGATGATTTCTCAGTTGCCGGCCGGGGTCAAAGTGCCCACTGGCTTTGCCACCACAGCGCATGCCTTCCGCGAATTCCTGAAGTTTGACGGACTGTCGGACCGCATCAACGCCAAACTGGACGCACTCGATACCGAAGATGTGCGTGCCCTGGCTGCCGTGGGCGCCGAAATCCGTGCCATGGTCGAGGCTCAGCCCTTTCCGGCCGATCTGGAAAAAGCCATTCGCGAAGCCTTCACCACTTTGCAAGGCGGTAACGCTGAAGCTTCATTTGCCGTGCGCTCTTCGGCCACGGCCGAAGACCTGCCCGATGCCTCTTTTGCTGGCCAGCAGGAAACCTTCCTGAATGTGGTCGGCATCGAGGAAGTGCTGCACAAGATGAAAGAGGTGTTCGCCTCGCTCTACAACGACCGCGCCATCAGCTACCGGGTGCACAAGGGCTTTGCCCACGCCGACGTGGCCCTGTCGGCGGGCGTGCAGCGCATGGTTCGCTCCGATCTGGGGGCGGCCGGCGTGATGTTCACCATCGACACCGAATCCGGATTTGAAGACGTGGTCTTCATCACCGCGAGCTACGGGCTGGGCGAGACGGTGGTGCAGGGCGCCGTGAATCCCGACGAGTTCTATGTGCACAAGCCGATGCTGGCCGCAGGCAAGCGCGCGGTGATCCGCCGCAACCTGGGCTCCAAGCTGATCCAGATGGTGTTCTCCACACCCGAAGAAAAAAACGTCAGTGGCAAGCTGGTCAAGACCATCGATGTGCCCACCGAACAGCGCAATCGCTACAGCCTCAGCGATGCCGATGTCGAGCAACTGGCCCATTACGCCCTGGTGATCGAAAAGCACTATGGCCGCCCGATGGACATCGAGTGGGGCAAGGACGGTACCGATGGCCAACTCTACATCCTGCAGGCCCGGCCCGAGACCGTGAAGAGCCAGGCCAAGGGCAACGCCGAGCTGCGCTACAAGCTCAAGGGCCATTCGACCGTGCTGGCCGAAGGCCGCGCGATTGGCCAGAAGATCGGCACCGGTCCGGTGCGCCTGGTGCACAACATCAGCGAGATGGACAAGGTCCAGCCCGGCGACGTGCTGGTGACCGACATGACCGACCCGAACTGGGAGCCGGTGATGAAGCGTGCGAGCGCCATCGTCACCAACCGCGGCGGCCGCACCTGCCACGCTGCCATCATCGCGCGAGAGCTGGGCATCCCGGCCGTGGTCGGCTGCGGCAACGCCACCGATAAGCTGGCCGACGGCACGCTGGTCACCGTGAGCTGTGCCGAGGGCGACACCGGCCGCATCTACGACGGCCTGCTGGAGACCGAAGTGACCGAGGTGCAGCGCGGCACCATGCCCGAGATCGCGACCAAGATCATGATGAACGTGGGCAATCCGCAGCTGGCCTTTGACTTTGCCCAGCTGCCCAACGCCGGTGTGGGCCTGGCCCGGCTGGAATTCATCATCAACAACAACATCGGCGTGCACCCCAAGGCCATCCTGGACTACCCGGCCATCGACGCCGACCTCAAGAAGGCGGTGGAGTCCGTGGCCCGTGGCCATGCCTCGCCCCGTGCCTTCTACGTCGACAAGGTGGCCGAAGGCGTGGCCTCAATCGCCGCGGCCTTCTGGCCCAAGCCAGTCATCGTGCGCCTGTCGGACTTCAAGAGCAACGAGTACCGCAAGCTGATCGGCGGCAGCCGCTACGAGCCGGAAGAAGAAAACCCGATGCTGGGTTTCCGCGGTGCCACCCGCTACATCAGCGAGGACTTTGGCGAAGCCTTTGCCATGGAGTGCGATGCGCTCAAGCGCGTGCGCGGCGAGATGGGTCTGACCAATGTGCAGGTGATGGTGCCTTTCGTGCGCACCCTCAAGCAGGCCGAGCGCGTGACGCAGCTGCTGGCCAGCCATGGCCTGGTGCGCGGCGAGAATGGGCTCAAGCTCATCATGATGTGCGAGGTGCCGACCAACGCCATCCTGGCCGACCGCTTCCTGCAGTTCTTTGACGGTTTCTCGATCGGGTCGAACGACCTGACCCAGCTGACCCTTGGCCTGGACCGTGACTCCGGCATGGAGTTGCTGGCGGCCGACTTCGACGAGCGCGATCCGGCGGTGACCACCCTGATCGAGCAGGCCATCAAAGCCTGCCTGGCCCAGGGCAAGTACATCGGCATCTGCGGCCAGGGCCCCAGCGACCATCCGGACTTTGCGCAGTGGTTGATGGCACAGGGCATCAGCTCGATCTCGCTCAATCCCGATACCGTGGTCGAGACGTGGACCGCGCTGGGGCAAGCAAAAGCCTGATGTTGCAACGCGCATGAGCATTCAGGACAGCGCAGGGATACCGGCCAGCTACCGCTGGCGTGTACACCGCAACGTCCTGTTGTTTGTGCTGCTCTTATTGGTCATGCTGGGGGCCATGGTCTGGGCCGAGCAAGCTGGTCTGTCTCGCAATCTCATCGGACCGATTTTCCTTTTCAGCACGGTCATGATCTATGCGCTGATTGGAATTGCAGGACGTACCTCCAGCCCCCAGGAGTACTATGTGGCCGGCCGGCGCATTCCGGCCATGTACAACGGCATGGCCACTGCCGCAGACTGGATGAGTGCTGCCTCGTTCATCAGTCTGGCGGGGGCCCTGTACCTGCAGGGCTTCTCCGGCTCGGGCCATCAGCCGGGCGGGCTGGCCTACGTGATGGGCTGGACTGGCGGTTTTTGCCTGGTGGCGCTGCTGATCGCGCCGCAGCTGCGGGCCATGGAGGTCTACACCTTGCCCGATTTTTTTCACGTACGTTACGGTGGCCGCTGGCCCCGTGTGCTGGCGGCTTTGTCAGCGGTAGCCTGTTCTTTTACCTATGTTGTTGCTCAGATCTATGGCATTGGCCTGATTGCATCGCGCCTGACGGGCGTGCAGTTCGAAATCGGCATCCTCCTGGGTCTTGGGGGCGTGCTGTTGTGCTCTTTTCTGGGCGGAATGCGAGCGATTACCTGGACGCAGGTGGCCCAGTACATCGTTTTGTTGCTCGCATTTTTGATTCCCGTGTCATGGTTGTCCTACAAGCAGACGGGAAACCTGATTGCGCCTCTGGCCTATGGGCAGCAGCTTGCCAAGATCGAAGCGTTGGAGGATATGCTGATCGATCACCCTGCAGAGCTCGAGGTTCGGCAGGAGTTCGCCCGCCGCGCTCAAGCATACGGGGTACTTTTGCAGGACGTGGAGGCTTCTCTTTTGTCTCGGCGGATCGAGTTGGAGGAGAAGGTTCGTCAACTCAGGGTCCAGGGCGCCGATTTCGCGACAGTTGCGCAGGCGCGTCGTGAACTGTTGGCCCTGCCTTCAGATCCAGTGGCGGCCCGTGAACAATGGACCCGTGCCTTGATTGAAAATCAGGAGCGAGCAGGTCCGCTGGGAGGCATGCCTCGGCATGTCAGCGCCTTCAGGGCAGAGCCTCAGGAAGCCGCAACGCCCATCCAGGGCACTGCCGATTCACGCATCAATTTTCTGGCGCTGGCGTTCTGTCTGATGCTGGGGACTGCAGGTCTGCCGCACCTGCTGACGCGCTTTTATACCTTGCCGAGCGTTGCCGAGACCCGATCGTCGGTGGCCTGGTCCTTGTTCTTCATTGCCTTGCTCTATGTCGGTGCGCCCGCGCTGGCAGTATTGGTCAAGTTTGAAGTACTCCACAACCTTGTGGGCAGCAGTTTTGAAGACCTCCCTGGATGGATTGCCCAATGGGCTCGCCTAGATCCTGGATTGATCGATGTTTCCGATGTCAACGGCGATCGTATCCTTCAGCTGGGCGAGATTCGCCTGGGCGCTGATCTGGTCATGCTGGCGACACCCGAGATTGGAGCCATGCCGTTCGTTGTTTCTGGTCTGGTTGCGGCCGGGGGTCTCGCTGCAGCCTTGTCGACAGCAGATGGACTTCTTCTGACCATCAGCAATGCTGTCGTCCGTGACATGGGGCAGCAGGAGCCGCTTACACCCAGGGCAGCCGAAAAGCAGGTCATCGTGTCCAAGTTCGCTTTATTGGCGGTGGCCATGCTGGCAGCATTCGTCGCAGCACTCAAGCCGGCTGAAATTCTGGCCCTGGTATCAGCCTCCTTTTCCTTGGCAGCCTCGGCTTTTTTCCCGGCCATGGTCTGTGGCCTGATGAGTCAGCGTGTAGACAGGTTCGCCGCTGTGGCAGGAATGCTGGCCGGTTTGCTGGTGACTTTGCTCTACATGGTTGTCAATGTCCAGGTCGTTCAGCAATGGACAGGGCTCCATCCTGCAAGCACTGTGATTTGGGGAGTGCATCCCATTTCTGCAGGAATATTCGGGGTTCTCGCCGGTTTCATTGTCATTTCAGTGGTCACAATCTGGCGCGGTCTCGGACCTGTATCCAAAAGCCTGACTGGAAATGCCCCGCCCGGCGACTCAGGCCTTGGGCTATAATCTTAGATTGCCTTGCTGCACCCTCTCTGGACGCCAGGGGCAGCTTTCATCACCCACAAGGAGTGTCAATGCGTCATTACGAAATCATTTTGTTGATCCATCCGGATCAAAGCGAACAGGTTCCAGCCATGCTGGAGCGTTACAAAGGCATGATCACCACAGGCGGTGGCAAGATCCATCGCGTGGAAGACTGGGGCCGTCGCCAGCTGGCTTATCTGATCAACAAGCTTGCCAAAGCCCATTACCTGTGCATCAACATCGAGGCCGATCAGGCGGTGATGGCCGAGCTTGAACATGCCTTCAAGTTCAACGATGCCGTGTTGCGTCACCTCACGGTCCAGAAGAAGAAAGCCGAAACCACGCCTTCTTCCATGATGAAGACCGTCGAGCGTGAAGAGGCCCGCAAGGCCCAGCAAGCCGAATTTGCAGCCTGATCCTGCCTGAACCGGGGAAGTGAACCAGACTGTACTGACCGCCTGTATCGCCGAGTTCTCCACTCTGCGCTACACACCGGCCGGATTGCCCGCTCTGGACCTGATGCTCGAGCACAGCTCGCAGCAGACAGAAGCAGGCCACCCGCGCCAAGTCAATCTGAAAATCCGCGCGTTGGCTCTGGGCAGCCAGGCCGAGCGGCTTTCCAGGCAGGAGGTGGGCAGTCAATGGCGGTTCCAGGGTTTCCTGGCCACACCCCGACAGGGCAGTAGCGTCG
>Ga0255167_1000711_pt1 | contig 10359 bp, 9 predicted proteins | sample Atl_Miss_RepA_8d_FD_183177 | JGI IMG/M metagenome (GOLD analysis project Ga0255167, IMG submission 183177) | Freshwater microbial communities from Altamaha River, Georgia, United States - Atl_Miss_RepA_8d | ecosystem: Environmental > Aquatic > Freshwater > River | place: USA: Georgia | collected... | reverse complement strand
AACTGGCGAACTGATTCCATTGGTTTATCATGTCGGTTGTGATAAACGCGATTTGCAATTTCAGTTGCAAACAGTGGATCCTGAACAGTTTCCCATGGGTTCCACCAATATCTGTCGTGTTGTAGAGGATTCAAGTGAGCCCGTGAAAGAAGGAGAGATCTTTGCAATCTTTCAAAACATCACACAATATGTCAATTATGCAGTTTATTACGAAGATCGTGTTTTGCCTGGAATTAGTCCTGACAATTATCCTGGCATTTATTACCGATTTTATGTGGAACCAGAGGGATTTACTCGGTGCAGTGAGTTAGATATTCCCTGCATCAATACGATTGATTTTGATTATTATCCTGATTTGAAACTCTTTAATTATGGACATCGGTTGGCGAGTCCATACCCAATTGAACGACTGGATGAAGTTGTACAAAATGTGCGAATTTCAGTCCAAATCTATCCCACAATCTATCCCAGTCATCTTACTCAAAAAGCACAAGAAGAACTAATCGCCCTTATTCATACGATGCGGCGTGATAATTTGTAATCCATTAAGAGAGTTTTGTGTTGTGTTGTGTATTTTTTATTCGCTTCGCTTAAAAAAAATTGAAAGTGATCGGCGGCTGTAGAAGAAGTTACCCATTCCGATACGATTATGGCTGCTCCATTTACGACTCCCATTTTGACTGAGAATTCTGCTCTTCGCGTATACGACCTCAACGATGAATGGCGCGAGTTGATGCCTGTCCTTGCAGAGGAAATTGATGGATTGCTGAATCATCGTCCCACCATTATCATTTATGGTAAAGTAGCGCATCAGAATCGTTCTGTGAGCTTCTTCTCAGACGAATCCATCGGCTACCGCTACAGTAATCAAATGGCGAAATCAAAACCGCTCACCGAATCCCTAAAGGCATTGATGTGTTACATCAATGGATTATTTGGTGCTGAATTTAACGGGATTCTCATCAATAAGTACGAAAATGGCGAAGAATCCATTGGAAAACATTCGGATGATGAAAAAGCTCTTGATAAAACGGCGGGTGTAGTAGCCATTTCCGTTGGTTCCGTTCGCAAATTTCGTATCCGTGATAAGAAAACGGGTGATATCGTGAAGGATGTTCCCACCGAATCCTGCAAAATCATTCAAATGTGGGGCGATTTTCAGAAAGAATTTACCCATGAAATTCCTGTTGAGAAAAAAGTGAGAGGTACTCGTTATTCCTTTACCTTTCGTAAACATCTTGAATAAACGAGTTGTCAAATAAATATAATAAAAATAAGGGTGTAACTATTACCCTATTTTTATTGTATATGATTTATGATTCTAGAAAAAAAATTGAAACTGATCGAATGGACAAAGAAAGGATGCGCCGAACCAGGATCAGTACACAATCTTTCTTCGGTATTTACCAACACACAATGGCTTCTGTCTCTTTCATGAACGATTACGCTCCTTCGTATGTTTTGCATCGTCAGTATGCAAACACGGACGGTTTCTCTCCTCGCGCAACGGATATTCCTGTTGCGATTCCTGATCTCAGAATGGTGTACCAATACACGGATGAGCCCTTCACTCCGTTGTTGATGAGACATCGCCTTCCAGCTGCTCCGCTTATGCAACGTCATGTTGCAAACACCGATGCTATTCTCCCTCGTGCGACGGATGTTCCGCCTGTGAATCTGGCGGATGCATTTGAAGATGAGGAAGACGAAGATGACGCACCCTTGACGGAAGTCACCCTCGTGGATGGAGTCTATCATCATGATCCTACACGATGCATGAATCTCATCGAACGATATGCCCCTGCTTATCTTCCCACTGAGGAATTCTGGTCGATGATGGAAGAGGCGGTGGCGTATTGCATTGTTCAACCAACGGATGCGATTGGAACAACCTATCTCATTGATGATGCGGAAGAGATTGGCATTCGTGAGGGTTGCGATCTTCGATTGCAAACTGTTCTCCGTCTGGAGGAACGCATCAATGATGAGATTTGCATTTGGACTCGTCATATTTATGCTGGATATCCGTGGTCTGATTTCTTTGAATGCGATGTGGACGCTCGTCCCAATGCCCGTTCCATTTGACGTAACTTATGAATTAAAAAAAGGCGATTATTACGGATTAGAATAACAAGAAGAAAAAAAGGAAAAACCAAAAAAACAAAAACAAAAAACGTTTTTTTATTAATATAACTATATTAATAGTTACGGTAATGGCGTCGAATATATCAAATAACAATAATAATCACAATTATAATAATAATAATAACAACAATCATAATAATAATAATAATAATAATAACAACAATCATAATAATAATCATAATAATAACAACAATAATAATAACAACAATCATAATAATAACAACAATAATAATAACAACAATCATAATAATAACAACAATAATAAAAGTAATAATAATTTAATTCCTGAAACAAAGGTATTTCCAAGTCGACAGAATAATGAGAACAACCGTTCATTAAATCCTTCCGAATTGAGAGCCGCTCTTCAACGTGTAGCTGCAAAACCCAATGGTCTTCTTGTAGGTAATCAGTTGATTAAACGTGTGAGTGGTCCTGCAAGTGTGACTCTTCTCAAACCCCCTGCAAATCCTCCTTTTCACATGCCACCCATTATTTTCTTTGGCGATATCCATTGGTCTATCCATGGAGAGTGTGAAGAATGTGATGGAAGAGACGGATGTTATCGCATCAGTAAAGGATCATTTTACCAGGTATTTGATCGTGTCGCGACGAAGGAGGCTCCCATTGATGTCTACGTGGAATACTTTATGAAGGATATGCCTTATCATCAGCCATTTCAGACACTTGGTGAATTGGCTCGTACAAGAGAATATATTCGTAAATGTGCCGCATGGGACAAAACCGAAGAAAAAAGATATTCTACTCCCTCCTGTCCCACACAGAATATTCGTTATCAATATGGTGATCCACGTGCAAGCGATCCAAGCCATGTGAGTGGAACCATTTTTGAATATATATTAGACTACTTGCATATATCTCCTGATAAAACAAAAAAACTCATTTTAGAATCATCTGATCCATTAACCCAACATATCGGAAAACCAATGATTGATGCATTTGAGACATTCAATGGGTTTACACAATATGGTAAATACATCAATCCAATGATCTATGCGGATCAAATGTATAATCTTCTTCTCAATGTTTCTCCACAAGACAGCCGTATTGCGAAGCAGTTACAAAAAATGCCCAATGGATTTAATAAAAAATGGATAGAAGAGCTGATTTATGATTCTATTATTGAAATTAAAGATGAGTGGTATTTAAACAACTGGATGGCGGATGTATATACACTATTGCGACTTTTTAAGACTCCAAAGGGCGGTCCCTCGCCCGCATTAGCCATCATGTATTTTGGAGATTATCATCGTCGTGTTATTGTGAACTTTCTTATCAAACGATTAGGATATGAAGCCATTTATTCAGATAACATAATGGAGGAGAAAAAGCCAAAATCAAATAAGCGAAATCTTACTGCGAGATGTATTATTTTTAACAAACATATTCCATTAAATGATCTTTTTCATAATCCTGTGTTGAGTAAAGGAAAACGTAGAAGACATCGGTCAAGAAAAAGCGGACAATCGTTGGGGATCACACTGGATCAGGTAGAAGGTCCCATAAAAGATTATGAGAACTATACCTTTTATGTGTTTCATCTTCCTCGTAATAATAAACGTGTAATGACGGTGGATAAGGTGATTGTCGATGATCATCACTATAAAAAATTTTCAAACGATGAACAGGAAGAATATATTTCTCTATTTCCAGTTCAAACACTCGTTCTCTATTATGATCCAACCACAAAACAGCATCGTATCTTTTACCGTGACTACCGCACCGATGACCCGAATATTCATTTTACGATTTATTCGAAGCACATTCTCCCTTTTAAAAAAATGAAAGATCAACCTTATATCTATGATTTTAACATGATGATGGTACAAAATATGGAACATTCGTATTACATTCAAATGAATGATGAAGATAACAATGAGGATAGCAAAAATGAGGATGATACCGAGTATGTTCCATTTGGAGAGGGAAGCGATCAAGGAATTCATCGAATTATCTTTACCCTAACTCTCGCAGCCGTCCGTCAAATCCGTAAAATGATCATGGACCATCCGTCAACGCCTCGTGATGCGCTGATTTATCGCCAGGATGGCGGCGGACGCCGAGCGAAAAAGAGTGTTACCAGGAAAAAATTGAAGTCGATATCTTACAAGAAATAAGACGCACCCCTAACAATTTCATTCATGTCCACTGCAGTAAAAACGGTTCACGTTAAGACGGAATACAATGAATTGATTTCATTTGATTTTAATTACAATGATGTAACACCTGACGACATTGCAATTACGCTTCATGTTCATTATCCTGAACGCTTCCCTTATTCAAAATCAAAATCAAAGAAAGGTAAAGATTATACCGATGTTCTCTTAATCGATTCTACGTCTAAGTTTCCTTTGTATTCTGCGGTGGCGGTATATGGATCCCTTCTTCCCATGAAGGTCATTCACACTGCATCGAATCAGCGTGTCTATCAATTTCAGTTAGATAAATCTCCTATGAAACCGATTTCATACAATCCACAAAGTCTTGATCGTATTCAACTTGATACCAATTTATTTGTTGCATTTCTCGATTAAATAAAATAAAAATAGGATGTGTATTTCTATTTAATTTCTCTATTAAATAAAATAAAAATAGGATGTGTATTTTTATTTTATTTCATACTAACCATTTAACGATAAGTGTAAATCCAGCCGCCATGTAAAGTTTATAAAGTAACGGCGCCATCCAGACCGCATGAACCGCACAACCGAAGAGGATTGCAATCACGATACTAGAGTAGAATGTTTCGAGTGTGATGTATCGCACGGCAGGATCTTCTGGTGCATTTGCAATGCGATAAAAGTATCTCCAACATTTAATAAATACGATCAATAATAAATAATACAATTTTGCATAAGAGTATATTTTTAGCATTCTTAGGATGGTATATTCGTTTATCATAATCGTTGCAGCGGATTATTGGCGGTTTCCATCCGTCAACTTTTTTTGGCTCGGTGGAGGAAAAAATTGAAATGAAGGGCTGTCGTTTTGCAAGGAGTTGCCCCCATTACGTTGATAACATCCATGCCTGGATTTATTTCATGTGAAGAAATGACGGAGTTCTTTGTCGATCGTCTCAGACGATTTCCACACCTCCCCTCACGACGTCACAAATGCGAAGTTGCGTGCGAGATTTTCTACTACATTCGCTCCAATTTTCAGGCGTTTAAAATACACTTTGGATCAAATTTGAATTTTATGAATGTCATTGTAGAAAAATGTCAAGAATTAATTAATGACCCTATTGTTTCATTATACAGTCCGCAACTTATCGATCTTTGCGCACATGTACGCGGTAATGTACAATCGGTTCTTTTGCAACATGTGGAGGCGATGGGATAATCGGATCGTAATTATATTTGAATTAGAAAAAGATAAAAGGGAAAAGAAAAAGAAAAAGAAAAAGAAAAACTCTTTTTTTTTATACTGTATAAATAGATAAATTACCACTACGGCTATGGCGTTAAATATACCAAATGGTCTTCTTGTCGGCGATACATTGATCAAACGTATTACAGGTCCGATTAGTGTCACGATTCTAAAACCACCCGCCAATCCTCCCTTTTATATGCCACCTATGATTCTCTTCGGTGATGCACATCATTCAACCCATGGAGAATGTGAAGAGTGTAAAGTTGCCGACGGATGTTATCGAATTAGTGATCCTGCATTTTATATGGCTTTTGATAGTGTTTCTACAAAAGAAGAACCTGTTGATTTCTATCTTGAAATATTTATGAGTGAATTACTAACTAATTTTTCAATTTCAAAAAAAGGTGAAATTTATCGTACAATGGAATTCTTTGATCGTTGTGCATCATGGTCTTCATTTACCAAGAGTCGTATCCCAAAGTTATCCTGTCCAACAAAGACAGTACGTTACCAATATGGTGATCTGCGACCAGCAGATCGAACACAGATTTCAGGTATCGATTTTGATATCCTTTTATCAAGTATGCATAACAATCCAAAAACAACAAAAGAATCAATTATTACACCAAGATATATTCCTAGGTATCGCAGACAATTGGCTACCACAAATCGCGAATTGGCTACCCCAATTATAAAGGCATTTGATGTATTCGATGGATACAATATGAGAAAAATGCCTGATCCAGCAATTTATACAGAACAAATGTATCAATTAATTATGAATGCATCTCCAAAATACAGTCGAATTGCAAAGCAGTTGCAAAAAATGCCAAAAGGATTTAATCCTGAATGGATCAAAGATATCATTTATAATTCAATTGTCCAAAAAAATATAGGAAGATTTAATTTGTCTGCATGGATTCTTGATCTTTATACATTATTACGTATATTTAAAAACCCAACAAATGGTCCAACACCTGCATTATCTGTCGTCTATTATGGAAATAGTCATACCATACCGATGACAACATTTCTTACTGAAAAATTGGGGTACGAAATTATTTATTCGGATAAGGGTTCAATGGAGAATAAACCCAAAGATAATTATCGTAATACATATAATCGTTGTATCGTTTTTAATAAACACATCGATGTCAATGCGCTTCTTGCAGAAAGTCATCAACAGAGACAACTCTTTAAAAAGAATAATACAAACAATACTCTTAAGGGTGGTCGTCGCAGTAGGAAAAGAGCAAATTGTCACACTAGGAAAAAATTGAGATCCATTTCAAAACAGAGGAAATGATGCCTATCCGCGCAGTTGTATTTGAATTAGAAAACAAGAAAAACTCTTTTATACTGTATAAATAGATAAATTACCACTACGGTAATGGCGACTAGTAGACAAAATAATAAGAATTTACCTAATTATTCACTTGATCCCAATGAATTGAGTGCGGCTCTCCGCCATGTAGTAAAAAAGCCTAATGGTCTTCTAGTAGGTGATCAGCTCATCACACGAATTTCAGGTCCAACTAATGTTTTTATTCTCAAACCACCCGCGAATCCTCCCTTCTATATGCCCCCTACGATTCTATTCGGTGATCGTCATCATTCGACTCATGGAGAATGCGCCGAATGCGATGTAGAAGATGGATGCTATCGAATGAGTGATCCTTTATTTTATCAATTATTCGATCGTATTGCAACGAAGGAAGAACCAATTGATTTCTATGTGGAATTTTTTATGACAGAGATATCAAATAATTATAAATATCCAAAAAATGGTGAACTTTGGCGCACGGTTGAATTCTTTAATCAATGTGCTGCATGGAAAACGTCTGAACAAAAACGTTATCGTCGCGAATCCTGTCCCACTGAGAATATTCGTTATCAATATGGTGATCCGCGTCAAGTATCATCACGACAGGTTAATGGAGTATTATTTGAACGCATCGTGCGCCTTATACATATGGATCCAAATAGAATTATAGATCCAGATAAATTACGAAAAACGATATTATCCGCATCCGATCCTATTGCACAAGAGATAGGAAATCGCGTGATTAATGCATTTGAAACATTTGATGGATTTACAGAGGGTATTATACCTAATGCGGAGATTTATACCGATCAAATGTATGAATTGATAATGAACATTTCTCCACAATACAGTCGTATTCGGAAACAGTTAGAAAAAATGCCGAAAGACTTTCGTCCTGAATGGATCAAAATTATCATTTATAATTCAATATTAAGCGCTGGCGATACTTGGATTTCTTCTCCATGGATACTTAACGTATATACAATATTGCGTCTATTTAAGGTTCAAAAAGATGGTCCTTCTCCTGCATTATCCGTCATGTATTTTGGTAATGCGCATACCATGATAATAATGCAATTTCTTACGAAAAACTTTGGATACAAAATGATCTATTCGGATGAATTAGTAGAAGAACATAAGCCCGAGAATGATAAAAGAAATCTTACTGCACGTTGTCTGATTTTTAATAAACACATTAATATAAATAAGCTACTTATAAATGGTCAAGAACAGAGACAACGTATTGCATTACGACAAGAAAAACGTGGACGCAAATCAGTTAAGGGCGGTCGTCGGCACACTAGAAAAAATTGTCATACTAGGAAAAAATGATGTTTTTTATTCAGAATAGTTATATTTGAAGTAAAAAACAAGACAAAAGGGAAAATAAAAAGAATTTATACTATATAAATAGAGATAAATTGTCACTACGGATATGGCGTCAAATATACCAAATAGTGTAAATTTTATTCCTGAAATAGGGATATCGCCAAGTCAAAAAAATAATAAGAACATGGGAATTAAATTGAATGAAGCCACAATAAATAATGTGTCTAAAAATGCTTTGGACAAACCAAATGGTATTCTTATTGGTGATACATTGATCAAACGAATTACAGGTCCGATTAGTGTCACCATTCTCAAACCGCCTATGAATCCACCCTTTTATATGCCACCCATGATTCTTTTTGGTGATGTACATTTTTCTACCCGCGGCGAATGTGAAGAATGTAAAGTGGTTGACGGATGTTATCGAATCAGTGATCCTGCATTTTATCAAGCATTTGACCGCGTTTCAACAAAAGAAGAACCCATTGATTTCTATCTTGAATATTTTATGAAAGATGCGCCAAATGAATATCCATCGTCAAAAAGCGGTGAAATTTTTCGTACAATGGAATTTTTCCAACAATGTGCTGCATGGAAAACATCTGAAAAAAAACGTTATTCTCTCAATTCCTGTCCAACAAAGACAATACGTTATCAATATGGTGATCTGCGAATAGCAGATAGACAAAAGGTTCCTGGTACCGAATTTGATAACTTACTGGAAGCGATGCATACAAATCCATTGTGGACTAGCTCAACAATTATTATGAGACCAAAATACCCTATAAATAGGGAATTAGGAAATCCAATCATAGATGCATTTGATAAATTCAAAGGATATAATATGGAAAAAATGCCTGATCCAACAATTTATACAGAACAAATGTATCAATTACTTATGAATGCATCTCCAAAATACAGTCGTATTGCAAAGCAGTTACAAAAAATGCCAAAAGGATTTAATCCTGAATGGATCAAAGACATCATTTATAATTCAATTGTTCAAAAAAATGTGGGAAGATTAAAATGGAAGGCATGGATGATGGATCTATATACATTATTACGTATATTTAAAAATCCAACAAATGGTCCATCTTCCGCATTATCTGTCATGTATTATGGTATTTTACATATCATACCGATGACTAAATTTCTTACTGAAAAAATGGGGTACGAAATTATTTATTCAGATGCGAGATCGATGAAAGAAATACTTAAAAAAAATAGTCGTAATAGAGATGAGCGTTGTATTATTTTTAATAAACATATCGATATCAATGCACTGATTACAGAAAGCCATAAACAGAGACAACTCTTTAAAAAGAATAATACAAACAATACTCTTAAGGGTGGTCATCGTCATGCAAAAAAGAGAGTAAATCGTCGCACTAGAAAAAAATTGAAATCCATTTCAAAACAGAGGGAATAATGCCCCCAATCATGTCAATTACCGTTACTGTCAAGTTGCTTACTGGAGATCTTATTCAAATTGATGATTTTGATGCCGATACTGGACTTCATGGCTTAGCCATGCGGATTTCTCAAATCGATGATTCGTTGGACCCCTATTCAATGAATTTCTTTCGCAAATCCGATGTGGAGGTTGATGATGAGAAGGTTGGCGATCAGGATGATGAGAATCAGGATAATCTATACCAGTTAGATCCATACGATTCTATTTATGACGGAGATTTTCTTCACTTACTCATCGCCTGTCGTCCAAAAATTACCATTCAACAAAATAACTGTTTAGAACTATGCAGACATGGTGGAAACTTAACTGGTGAATCCGTTTACTATTATGTAATCCGAAGCATTATTAATAATGATAAATACGCCTTTATTGATTTCTATGTATCAACTCAGTCGCCCGATCGCTTTTATCCAACCAACTTATTTAAATCCTATACAGTGGATGATCACTGGGAAGAAGACTACAAGATAGAACCATTAATCGCAGATCCACTTCCTGTTATTGAAACATTGGAGGAATTTCTCCATATTTATTATCCTCGTTTATCACCTGAATATCTTCAGCCCATTTTGCTTCGATGGCGAATGGGTGGAATTGATGAAACCTCTATTGAATACGATTATTAATCCAATTGGCGTAAGTACATATTTTATAAAAATAATGTTGTTTGTGTCTATTTTTTAATCTTGGAAAAAAA
>Ga0255167_1000691_pt1 | contig 10493 bp, 7 predicted proteins | sample Atl_Miss_RepA_8d_FD_183177 | JGI IMG/M metagenome (GOLD analysis project Ga0255167, IMG submission 183177) | Freshwater microbial communities from Altamaha River, Georgia, United States - Atl_Miss_RepA_8d | ecosystem: Environmental > Aquatic > Freshwater > River | place: USA: Georgia | collected... | reverse complement strand
CTCGGCTTCGGCCGCGGGCCGGAAAGGGCAGGTGGCCTGATGGAAACCTACGCACTCCTGTTGGCCGCCACGCTCAACGCCGGCACCGTGCTGGCGATTGCCGCGCTGGGCCTCTTGATCAACGAAAAGGCCGGCGTGGTCAACCTCGGCGCCGAAGGCATGATGCTTTGCGCCGCGATAGCCGGCTTTGCCGCCGTGGTCCACACCGGCAACGACTGGATCGGCTTTGCCGCCGGCATGGGCGCCGGCGCCTTGCTGGCCGCGCTGTTCGGCCTGCTGGTGATCTGGCTGGGGACCAATCAGTACGCCACCGGCCTGGCGCTCAGCCTGTTTGGCGTGGGTTTCTCGGCCTTTGCCGGTATCGGCTATGTGCAGGAAAAACTGCCCGAGCGGCCGCAGTTCGAGATGCCTTTCCTCGCCGATATTCCGCTGCTGGGTCCGGCCCTGTTCAAGCAGCACCCGATGGTGTACGCCACGATCGCGCTGTGCATCGGCCTGATCCTCTGGCTGGGCCGCACACGCACCGGTCTGGTGCTGCGCGCGGTGGGCGAGTCGCCCGAATCGGCGCACGCGCTGGGCTACCCGGTGCGGCGCATCCGCCTGGCGGCTGTGGTGGCGGGCGGCGCGCTGTGCGGGCTGGCCGGGGCCTACATCTCGGTCATCTACACGCCGCTGTGGGTCGAAGGCATGGTGGCGGGCAAGGGCTGGATCGCGCTGGCCCTGACCACCTTTGCCACCTGGCGGCCGGCACGCGTTTTGCTGGGGGCTTACTTGTTCGGGGGCGTGACCATGCTGCAGTTCCACCTGCAGGGCGCAGGCGTCGAGGTGCCCAGCCAGGCGCTGTCGGCCTTGCCCTATGTGGCGACCATCGTGGTGCTGGCGCTGATCTCGCGTAACCCGACCTGGATCCGGGTGAATATGCCGGCCTCACTGGGCCGGGCATTCCATCCGGGCTCATAATCTTTTTTGTTCAACCCTCCCTGTTCATTCGCAAAGGAACTGACATGACAGACTTCTCCAAGCGTTCGGTGATCAAGCTCGCGGCCCTGACCGCAGTGGCGGCCGCGGCCCTGGTCGGCTGCGGCAAAAAGGAAGAGCCCAAGGCCGAAGCCCCGGCGGCTGCACCGGCCAAGGCCGACCCCCTGAAGATCGCCTTCGCCTACGTCGGCCCGGTGGGTGACGGTGGCTGGACCTTTGCGCACGACAACGGCCGCAAGGCGATCGAAGCCGAATTTGGCGACAAGGTGGTGACCTCCTTCGTGGAGAAAGTGCCTGAGAGCGCCGACGCCGAGCGCGTGATCCGCGACATGGCCAGCCAGGGCAACAAGCTGATCTTTGGCACCACCTTTGGCTACATGGAGCCGATGCTCAAGGTCGCGGCCGACTTCAAGGACGTCAAGTTCGAGCATGCCACCGGCTACAAGAGCGCCGACAACATGCGCACCTACGACAGCCGCACCTACGAAGGCGCCTACATGGCCGGTGTGATCGCGGGCAAGATGAGCAAGTCGGGCAATCTGGGCGTCGTCGCTTCCATCCCCATCCCCGAAGTGATCCGTAACATCAACTCCTTCACCATGGGCGCCCAGTCGGTGAACCCCAAGGTCAAGACCCGCGTGGTCTGGGTGAACGAGTGGTTCAACCCGCCCAAAGAGACCGAAGCCGCGACCTCGCTGATCAACGGCGGTGCGGACGTGCTGTTCCAGAACACCGACTCCAGCGCCGTGCTGCAGACCGCCGAGAAAATGGGTAAGCGCGCCTTCGGCTGGGACAGCGACATGACCGCCTATGGCCCCAAGGCCCACCTGGGTTCGGCCATCATCAACTGGGCGCCGTACTACATCAAGGCCACACGCGAAGCGCTCGAAGGCACCTGGACGGGCAACAGCGGTGTCTGGTGGGGTGTCAAGGAAGGCGCGATCGACCTGGTCTCGATTGCCGACGATGTGCCTGAAGACACCAAGAAGCGCGTGGACGAGATTCGTGCCGGCCTCAAGGATGGCAGCTTCGTGATCTGGAAAGGCCCGATCATGGGCCAGGACGGCAAGGAAGTGCTGCCCAAGGACGCGGTGGCTGACGACAAGTTCCTCGGTGGCATCAACTTCTACGTCAAGGGCGTCGAAGGCAAGGTGCCGAGCGGCAAGTGATGGGCTGCTGAGCCAAGGGCTCAGCGCCATCTTCGGCGTCATCTGCCAAGAGGCAAAATGGGCTGCATCTGCAGCCCATTTTGTTTCAGCTATGCCCCGATTCATCGACACCTCGCCGCCCGGCCAATGCATCTTCTGCCGTCTGATTGCGGGCGAGATCCCGGCCGCGATGGTCTACGAAGATGCACAGACCCTGGCCTTCATGGACATCGGCCAGGTCAACCCCGGCCATGTGCTGGTGGCGAGTCGCCGCCATGCAGCCACCTTGTTCGACCTCACCCCCGACGAAGCCGCAGCCGCCATGCGCACCGCCCACCGCGTGGCGCAGGCCGTGCAGGCTGCGTTCGACCCGCCGGGCCTGACCCTGCTGCAGGCCAACGGCCACGAAGGCGACCAGACGGTGTTCCACTTTCATCTGCATGTGGTGCCACGCCATGCCGATGATGGCATTGCCCTGAGCTGGCCGCGCAAGGACCCGGCGCGCGAGGTCCTGCAGGGTTATGCCGCGCAGTTGCGCGAGGCGCTGGCCGGTTTGTCTTGACCCGCGGCCGTTGCTGCATCAGGATGGTGCGAACCGGAGTCCCCAATGTTCAAAGTCCACGCCATCGCCCCGCACCGCCTGCCCGAGCTGCTGCGCGCCATGCCCAAGGCTGAGTTGCACATCCACATTGAAGGCTCGCTCGAGCCCGAAATGATCTTCGCGCTGGCGCAGCGCAACGGCGTGGATCTGTCCTATGCCAGCGTCGAGGCCTTGCGCGCCGCCTACGCCTTCACCCACCTGCAAAGTTTTCTGGACCTGTACTACGCCGGGGCCAGCGTGCTGCTGCACGAGCAGGACTTCTACGACATGGCCTGGGCCTACTTTGAAAAGGCCAGGGCCGATGGCGTGGTGCGGGCCGAGCTGTTCTTTGACCCGCAGACCCACACCACCCGCGGCGTGCCCATGGGCGCTGTCATCGAAGGCCTCAGCAGGGCCTGTGCCGGCGCCCAGACCCGGCTCGGTATCAGCGCCGACCTGATCCTGTGCTTTTTGCGTCACCTGTCCGAGGATGACGCCTTGGCCACGCTGGACGCCGCCATGCCCTGGCGTGATCGCTTCATTGGCGTCGGGCTGGATTCGAGCGAGGTCGGCCATCCGCCTGAGAAATTCGCCCGGGTGTTCGAGCGGGCGCGTGCCCTGGGTTTGCATGTCGTTGCCCATGCAGGCGAGGAGGGGCCGCCGGCCTACATCTGGAGCGCGCTGGATGTGCTGCAGGTCGAACGCGTCGACCACGGCGTGCAGGCCATCCACGACCCGGCGCTCATGCAGCACCTAGTGGACACGCAAATGCCGCTCACAGTCTGCCCGCTGTCCAATCTCAAGCTCTGCGTCTTCAAGGACCTGGCCGACCACAACTTGGCTCGCATGCTCCATGCCGGTGTGCGCGTGACGATCAATTCGGACGACCCGGCCTACTTTGGGGGCTATTTGCTGGAGAACTACCTGCAGACCTTTGCCGCCCTGCACCTGGGCGCCCGTGAGGCTTACCGCCTGGCGGCGAACAGCATCGAGGCCAGCTTTGCCCCAGATGAGGACAAGCATCGGTGGATGCATGAGCTGAAACGGGTGTTCCAGCGTCTGGCTGAGCACGACTGAAGTGCTATACAGGAGCCTGCTGGAGGCTACCTCCTCGTCGGTGTTTGTCGCATCAACTCCCGAACAAGTGCTTGTGGGTTGTACTTGAGCACCTGGCAAATATCCAGCACCTCGATCAAGCCGAGCGATTTTTCGCCTGATTCGTACTTGGCGACATAGGACTGCTGTTTACACAAGGCCGACGCCAAGTCGCTTTGACGCAGACCCGCGTCAAGTCGAACTTGTCTGAGCCGCAGTCGCAGCAAATCTTTTCTTTGGGTAGTCAGCATTGGTGCTGATCGTCTATCCCGTAACGGAATATCCCAAAAAAGGATATAAATCTGATAATTCGACTCTGAATTCTTGGCGTGCCGTGGCCCTCGCAAGTGAACTTTCCAAGAGTTCTTGCGTATTTATTTCTAGAAACCACTAGATTCAACATCAAAGGAATCAGCTCTTTTGCCGAAGATGAACAGTACGCCAGATGCCTTCTCGCGCGTTCTGCGCCAAGCATTGAAGAGAAAGTTCGGACGCCATGTCACCGCAGCCTTTCTGGCTCGCGAATTGGATCTTTACTCCAATGGTTCGCTGATTCTTTCGCCGGAAGCCGTTCGCAGGTGGATGGTTGGTCTTTCCATCCCCAGGGCAAGTGTTGTCGCTGTACTCGAGCAATACCTGGGTCGTCCGCTGGTCAATCCGCACATGAACTTGCAGGTTGAAGCCATGAGTTCAGAGGAGTTGGAGTGGCTGCAACGTCAGATCGCAGATCGGTTGACTCAGATCCGGGCGTTGAGCGGTTCTTCTTAAAAGTTGCCTTCGGGATTTTTAATGTCAAAAAATACTTATTTTCTCAACGTACTGTTTTTTTTATCAATATTTTCCGGAGCACAAGCCCAAGTCGATTTGCCGATCAGCGCTTTGCCTGAAATGAGCCTGCCTTCCGGCAGCGCCTCAAGATCAGTCACGCTGGATCGGGGTACATCGCCAACCGACGCTCTGCGCGAAAACCCGCTTGTACCGGCACAGCAACCGAAAAATTTGCCAGCTCTGGCGACCGGGGCATCTCCGACTGCGGGGGTGGAAACTGCGAGAAAGCCCACGCCCGAAGGAAAACAAGGCCGTTCGGCAGATTTGGACCTGTTTCAGCGCTTTCTTATCAAGAACACAGGCAAGGAATTGCCCTTGTATGGTTACAACCTGTTTGAGGATCGCCGCTATGAGCCCTTGTCCAATCTTCCTGTTCCCAGCCAATACGTGGTCGGCCCAGGTGATGACATCGACCTCAAAATTTGGGGCATATCCGATTTGACAGTTCGATTGACCGTGGACAGGGATGGGCAGATCGTCATTCCTAAAATTGGCCCAGTCATGGTGGCAGGGACCCGAAGCGATCAGCTGGAGGCGCTGCTCAAATCCAGGGTTGGAAAAGTACTTAAAAATTTTGAACTCAGCGCGAATCTTGGCCGATTGAAAGCCATCCAGATTTACGTGGTGGGTCATGCAAAAAACCCCGGCATGTACACGATTTCGGGTCTTTCCACATTGGTCAATGCTTTGTTCGAATCGGGCGGACCATCCGCTACGGGTTCACTTCGCCGAATAGAGTTGGTACGGCAGGGTAAGACGGTTTCGACTTTGGACATGTATCCATTCATACAGAGCGGAAAAGCCCAAGGTGATTTGCCACTGCTCAATGGGGATGTGTTGGTGATTCCTGCTGCAGGGCCACGCATTGCTCTTATCGGCGCTGTTGAGCTGCCTGCTGTTTATGAGCTCAAGTCTGATGGCGAGTCTTTGCAGGATGTGTTGCAGTACGCCGGAGGGATCAAGGTTCTAGCAAATCCACAGAAAGCATCAATCGAGAGAATTTCTCCTGTTCAGACTCAGGCTCCCCGCCAGGTCCTGGAGGTGGACTTTTCCGATGCAGGACTCAATACCCGCTTGCAAGATGGTGATCTGGTGATGATCGGCTTGCTGCACCCGCAGTTTTCCAATGCTGTGACTCTGCGCGGTAATGTGGCTGCACCTGCACGCTATATCCATAGAGCTGGCATGCGTGTATCTGACCTTGTATCTCAAACGCATCAATTGATTCGTACGGAATATTACGACCGAAAAAATGCATTGGTACTGAATGAGCTTGCAAAAAATCAAGAAATCGGGAGCTCTGAGCAGTGGGCAAAAAATGTCAAAAATCTGTTGGATGAAGTGAATTGGGACTATGCGGTGATCGAACGGCTCGACACCAAAGTGTTGAAGCCGCAACTGATTTCATTCAACCTTCGAAAAGCTGTACAAGAAAAAGATCCCGCCCATGATCTGGTTTTGGAGCCCGGGGATGTGGTGACGGTATTTGGTGTCAAGGATTTACCGGTTCCTTTGGAAAAGAGGACGCAATTCGTGCGATTGGGTGGTGAGGTGAAAGTCCCCGGTGTTTATCAGATTCAGCCCAAAGAAACTTTGCCCAAACTGCTTCAGCGGGCAGGTGGTTTGACAGGTAATGCCTACGCCTACGGCACTGAGCTTCTGCGTGAAAGTGTGCGACGGCAACAGCAAGACAACCTGGACCGGGCGATTCGCAGAATGGAGGTGGGCCTTTCAGGACAACTCATCGCGCAGACACAAAATGCCACGGACGCAGACAGAACGAACGTTCAGGCACAAATGGACATGCAGAAGTCTATGCTGGAAAAGCTAAAACAGATGAAGGCCAGTGGGAGAGTTGCTCTGGAAATGAAGCCTGAATCCACAGACTTTCCGGAGCTGGCACTGGAGGATGGTGACACGATCAATGTCCCATATCGTTCGGATTTTGTGGCGGTATTTGGCGCGGTGATGGTGGAGACAAATCTGCTGCATCGAGATGGGTCAACTGTAAGTGACTATCTCGAGAAAGCGGGACCCAGCCGTGAAGCAGACTTGGACGGCGCCTTGCTGATCAAGGCAGACGGTACCGTTTTGGCCAACCGTGCCCAAAGAAGCTGGGTGGGTTGGGGGAACGCCAGTTTCATGAATACACGCGTCTATCCCGGTGACAGCATTTTTGTGCCAGAACTGGTGGACCGTCGCACACCTTATACACAGTTCATTCAAGGTGCCAAAGATTGGACGCAATTGTTATACCAGTTCGGTTTAGGTGCTGTTGCAATCAAAACGCTTCGTAATTGATCCTGAACTAAAATCATGCAAAACCCGCGCCCCGGCGGGTTTTGTTTTGTTCAATCCCGGGGCCATGTAGAGGAACACCATGTACAAAAACCTCGCAGCCACGTTCGTGGCCGCCTGTTTTTTTTCTCCCTTTTCTTTCGCACAATCCACGCCGGTCACGTCACCGGCGAACGCGCCTGTGAATGCGGGCTTTGTCTATGTCTCGCCCGTCACCGACGCAGGCTGGACGAAGCAGCATGACGAGGGTCGCAAGGCCGTCGATAGGGCGCTGGGCGACAAGGTCAGGACCACTTTTGTGGCCGACGTGCCCGAAGGCGCTGACGCCGAACGCGTGATCCGTGACCTGGCGCAGCAGGGTCATCAGATCATCTTCACGCCCAGCTTTGGCTACATGGAGCCAACACTCAAGGTGGCCAGGGAATTTCCAAACGTGAAGTTCGAGTCGGTGACGGGTTACAAGACCGCGCCGAACGTGGCCGCGTCCAACGCGCGCTATTACGAAGGCCGCTACCTGGCCGGTGTGGCGGCGGGTCGCATGACGCAGACGAACGTGGCCGGCTATGTGGCGGGCTTTCCGATCCCCGAGGTGCTGCAGGGCATCAACGCTTTCACCCTGGGCATGCGGTCTGTCAACCCCAAGGCCACCGTCAAGGTGGTGTGGCTGAACGCCTGGTTCGATCCGCCACGCGAGCGCGAGGCGGCCATGTCCTTGTTCAACCAGGACGTGGACGTGATCGCGTTTCACACCGGCTCGACCGCCGTGATGGTCGCCGCCCAGGAGCGAGGCAAGCTGGCGGTGGCCTACCACTCGGACATGCGCAAGGTCGGGCCGGATGCCCAGATCGTTGCCGTGACGCACCAGTGGGGCGAGTATTACACCCGCCGCGTCAAGGCGGTGATGGATGGCAGCTGGCAAAGCGGCAGCGTCTGGGGTGGCGTGAAGGACGGCATGATCCGCGTCGGCGACTTTGGCCCCAAGGTGCCCCAAAAAGTGCAGGACGAGGTGCTGGGCCTGCAAAAGGCCATTGGCGCCGGCAAGCTGCACCCGTTCACCGGGCCGATCACCGACAACGAAGGCAAGGCTGTCCTGCCCAAGGGGCAGCGCCTGAGCGACGAGCAGATCCTGAACATGAACTACCTGGTGCAGGGCGTGGTGGGCAGGGTTTCCCGCTGAACGGCCACCACTAGAATCAGGCCAAACACCCAAGGACGCAGCATGAGCATCAAGAGCGACAAATGGATCCGCCGCATGGCCGAGCAGCACGGCATGATCGAGCCGTTCGAGCCGGGGCAGGTCCGCTTCAACGAGGCGGGCCAGAAGATCGTGAGCTACGGCACGTCCAGTTACGGCTATGACATTCGCTGTGCGCCGGAGTTCAAGGTGTTCACCAACATCCACAGCACGGTGGTGGACCCGAAGAACTTTGACGAGAAGAGTTTTGTGGACATTCATTCGGATGTCTGCATCATCCCGCCCAACAGCTTTGCGCTGGCGCGCACGGTCGAATACTTCCGGATTCCGCGCAATGTGCTGACGGTGTGTCTGGGCAAGAGCACCTATGCCCGCTGCGGGATCATCGTGAACGTGACGCCGTTCGAGCCCGAGTGGGAGGGCTATGTGACGCTGGAGTTTTCCAACACCACGCCGCTGCCGGCCAAGATCTATGCCGGCGAGGGCTGTGCCCAGGTGTTGTTCTTTGAAAGCGACGAGGTCTGCGAGACCAGTTACAAGGACCGGGGTGGCAAGTACCAGGGGCAGGTTGGGGTGACTTTGCCGAAGACCTGATTTCCGTTGTTCTTTGCCTTCGTTTGGTGCCGGCCGGAGGGTGGGCTGGGGCCGAACTCCTCATGGCGAGGTACCGCAAATCGTCGTCCGGCCCCAGCCCACCCACAGGCCTCCTTGGTGCACTGACCGTTTTTACTTTCTCGTGTCATTCCCAGGCCCTGTGCTTATTTGTCATTGCCCGGCCTTGATTTTTCTTTGTCATTGCCCGGCTTGACCGGGGCAATCCATGGATCCCAAGGTCAAGCCTTGGGATGACAGGTGGCCCTTGGGATGACGGGTGGTAATAGGCCGCAGGACCTCATGGTAAACGTACCCCCGCATCATGAGGAACCCGGATACCGCCCCAAACGCTCCTGCCCCGCAGGGGCCAGTTGACGTTTTTGGGCCGCGAAACACCAAAATGCGACAATAGAGGGCAATGACCACTTCCTTCTCTCAACTGTCTCTGGCCCCCAACCTGGCCAAAGCCGTGGCCGAAATGGGCTACGAAAACATGACCCCCATCCAGGCACAGGCCATTCCCGTGGTGCTGACCGGCAAGGACGTCATGGGTGCCGCCCAGACTGGCACCGGCAAGACGGCCGCTTTTTCGCTGCCCTTGCTGCAGCGCCTGCTCAAGCACGAAAACCCTTCCACTTCGCCGGCTCGCCACCCCGTGCGCGCCCTGGTTCTGCTGCCCACCCGTGAGCTGGCCGACCAGGTCGCCCAGCAGATCGCGCTGTACGCCAAATACACCCAGCTGCGCAGCACCGTGGTGTTCGGCGGCATGGACATGAAGCCGCAGACGGCGGAACTGAAAAAGGGCGTCGAGGTGCTGGTCGCCACGCCCGGTCGCTTGCTGGACCACATCGAAGCCAAGAACGTGGTTCTCAATCAGGTCGAGTACGTGGTGCTCGACGAAGCCGACCGCATGCTGGACATCGGCTTTTTGCCGGATCTGCAGCGCATCCTGTCGTACCTTCCCAAGACCCGCACCACGCTGCTGTTCTCGGCCACCTTCTCGCCCGAGATCAAGCGCCTCGCTGGCAGCTACCTGCAGGATCCGATCACCATCGAGGTGGCGCGTCCGAACGAAACCGCGTCCACCGTGGAGCAGCGCTTCTTTGCCGCGTCCGACGACGATAAGCGCCGCGTGATCCGCAAGGTGCTGAACGACCGCGGCCTGCAGCAGGCCTTCATCTTCACCAACAGCAAGCTCGGCTGTGCCCGGCTGGCGCGCAGCCTGGAACGGGATGGTTTCAAGACCGGTGCGCTGCACGGCGACAAGAGCCAGGACGAGCGTCTGAAGGCCCTGGAGGCTTTCAAGAAGGGCGAAGTCCACCTGCTGGTCTGCACCGATGTGGCCGCCCGCGGCCTCGACATCAAGGACGTGCCGGCGGTGTTCAACTTTGACGTGCCCTTCAACGCCGAAGACTACGTCCACCGCATCGGTCGCACCGGCCGTGCCGGTGCCTCTGGCCTGGCGGTCACGCTGGTCGCGCCCAGCGACACCCGGCTGGTCGGTGATATCGAGAAGCTGATCAAGAAGAAGATCGAGGTCGAAGCCATCGAGCTGGATGAGCGCCCACGGGGACGCTCTAACGAGAGCCCCCGATCACGCCGTGAGGAAGATCCGCGGGATGTGCTCGATGCGCCCCGCGAACCGCGTGATCGACGTGGTTTTCGGCCCGCACCCGCTCCGCGCGACCCCTTCTTCGACAAGCCTTACGAGCCCTCCTCCAGCGAAGCTGCACCGGTCTGGGAGTCCCAGCGGCCAGCGGCGCGCTCCGGAGTGTCG
>Ga0255167_1000683_pt1 | contig 10640 bp, 6 predicted proteins | sample Atl_Miss_RepA_8d_FD_183177 | JGI IMG/M metagenome (GOLD analysis project Ga0255167, IMG submission 183177) | Freshwater microbial communities from Altamaha River, Georgia, United States - Atl_Miss_RepA_8d | ecosystem: Environmental > Aquatic > Freshwater > River | place: USA: Georgia | collected... | reverse complement strand
TGTAATACTTATAATATTTGTAATACTTATAATATTTGTAATACTTATAATATTTGTAATACTTATAATATTTGTAATACTTGTGTTAATTATATTAATATAATTATATGTTTGTTATTTAATTTAAAATCATTTCGTTAACATCCCATTTCTCAGCCGTATTATTATTTAATTTTCTTATAATAGATAATGGGCATTTTCTATCATAAATTTCTTTTTCTGCCATTTTAATAGGATCTGTAATACCCGAAACATCTGTAAAAATTATATTATCTTTTTCAATTTGTTTGGCGCGTATAGAAATAACTCTACATAATTCATATTTAGTTATTATTTCACTTGTTATTCTTTGTTCTGGTCTTAAGAAGAAAATTTCTTTTTGTAATACTGGATTAAATTCATATTTATCATTTTCTTTTATTTCAATTATATCTTTTTTAATTAATATATTATCTTTTTTTTTAACTTGTTTAAGAGGCATAATATAATAATTATAATTGTATTTATGTTTGTATTAAATTAATAATTATATCAGTATTTATAATTATATTATATCAGTATTTATAATTATATTATATCAGTATTTATAATTATATTATATCAGTATTTATAATTATATTATTAATATGAAATATATATTTTATATGGGTAATAAATCAATTTTTAATATATGAAATTAATAAAATATTATAAAAACTATATTAAATATATAATTTATAATATTATTTTTTTCTTATTTTATATATATTATAACTATATTCAAGTTTTTAAAATGGAAATTAATACTGTGATATTAATCATTTGTATAATTATATTATTGTATGTATATATGCAATCAGGATGTGTAAAAAAACTTTTACAAGGTTTTACTGATAAAAATGGAAATAATATTAAAATTTCTCCATATAGTGGTCAAGCAGAAGCTAATCCTGGTGTTTATACAGAATATCTTGTTTCATGTAATGATAAGAAAAGAAAAATAGTTTTATTAAATCCTATGGATGTTTATACTCACCAAGACGGTCGACAAAATGTTCCTGAAAAATATAAATTCAAACAGTTAAACTATAATAATGATGTTTTACCGACTGGTGTTTTTGATACACCTATGCAAGCAGCACAAGCCGTATGCAATATTAACTAAAAAAATAACATAATTATTATTTAATTATATTATATAAATATTATAATTAAATGTATTAATTTAAATACATTTAATTATAAACTAATTTAATATTTTGTTTATGAATTAATTTAATACGATCCTTATAAATTAACCTAATATATTTATTTGTTGAACACTGTTTTCATTAATAAAGATAATTCTTCTTCTTTTTTTCCTTTACAAATGAAAGAAATACTAGCCGCTAATAATTCTATTAAAGGATCAATAATTAAATAATTAGCTATATATAGTAAATTAAATAAGTCTTGAATATTTTCAAGATCATTATTTTTTACTTTATCATATTCTTCAGTATCTTCAATATTTAAGAATTTAATATCCCATTCAATAACACCAGCTTCTTTTAATGTGTATTTAACAGGTTTTTCAATTTCACTAAATTTAATTTTATTATGATATGTAATATATTCTAATATTTTGTTCATATAATATTCTGATTTATTATTTTTAATAATTAGATTATCATAAATAGATAATTCAATTTCTTTTGCATCTTTATCATTTTCAAATGCGGTATTTAATAATTTAGATATTTTAATTAATTTTTTAGGCATATCTAATTTAACAACATTTTTAGTTGTAGTATTAATTATATCATTAATTTTAAATATAATTTTAATAGTTTCTTCATTATCATCTAATCCAAATTCTTCATTATATTCCATTTTATTATTTTCTATTTTATTATTATCCTTAGTTTCATTTTCTTTAGTTTCATTAAGTTCTAATTTAAAATTTTCATACATATTATTTGAATTAATATTTTCATTATTTGAACTAGTAGCAGATGTTAATTGAGAGATATCCATTTTAATTAAATTATATTTTATATTTTTATATGTTTTGTATTTAAGTATATATTATATTTTAAAAAATTCAATTTTTATTTATAAGTAAAATTATAATATATATTTTAAAAAAGTGTTAATATTCATTACTTATAATACCAGTATGAGTATTTAATACAATCAATAATAAATATTAACTATTCATATTTTTAATCTAATCTATTATATAAATAATTATCTAAAAATATAAATAATTATCTTGGAATATAAATAATATGTTACCATACGTAATTGTAATAGTAATATTATTACTATTTAAATTAAATAATAATATGAGTAATACAGAAAATCATATTAGTATTAAAAATAATTCAATATGGGAAGATACTAAATTATATGATGATATTATGAATAATAAAATTCAAGTTTTATATAAAAATCAATATCCAAATATGATATATAACCCAATGAAAAATTTAGAATATTATAAAACACCATGGAATTCTATTGAAACCGTTCCATTAGATTATTTAGCTAAACACAATGATAATATAAAAATAATATACGATGTTCCATACGGACAATTTACTAATTTAATACAAAAAAGATAATAAAAAAATATTATTTTCTTATTATAACAAAATATTTTTTTTAATATTATTTATTAATCCATAATCCATAATCTATAATCTATAATTTATAAACTATAACTTATAGTCCAACCATAAAATCCTGCATCTCTAACACCTCCCGTAAATGGATGTGCCGTATTATTAGGTAATGCTCCTATAGAAATAGTACCTGTAGAACTATCTATTGAATATGATAGATTTTGTAAGGAACTATTATCTTGACCACATATAACGCCATAAATATTATTTGGTGGTAATAATCTAGTTGTGATAGCCGATGTATATGTTAATACAGATGCAGTAACACTTCTATTAGATACATCATTAGGAAATGTTAATGTTATATTATTTCCTATTCTAGTAAATCGAACAGTTAAATTTGGACTTGTCCATGCGCCAGATGGTGTTATTGAAAATGTTCCTGATTCATAATAAGACAATGATGATGCTGTTCCTCCAGTTGTTGGAAATTGTATAGCATTAAAATATGATGTAGCATCCGCATATATGGCATAATTATTCGTTCCTGCTGTTCCTGGCGAAGCAACATATATACCATAATTATTAGTCAATGTTCCATTTTTAGTTATTGTAGGAGTATTTACATAAATACCAGATAAATTAGTTACTGTCATGTTAACTGGGATAATCACTGTTGATTTAATATATTCGGCTGATAATCGTGTTAATGTTGGCGTGCCTGATATATTTGGTGTGAAAGAACAAATATTATGTATTCCAGACATATCTGTTAATGATGTTGTTATTGTTTGTGTTATACTACTAGCATTAATCATACTTGAAACTAAAGCACCAGCCGTGACATTTGTAGTTCCTATTATAGAATTTATGTAAACAGCTGTTATTCTACCTGTGTTTGAAGAATTTATAATAGGATTTATATACAACATGTTTTGTGATGTTGATATTTGACTTGCGCCTATATATGTTGTTCCATCTGTGCTAATTGCAATTCTTGTTAATCTAGTCCCCGCTGTAGCTCCTGTTGATATACCAATAGCTGTTCCAGAAGTATCTGAATATATACCTGCTAAATTATTTAAACTAATAAAAGGATTTGTTGAAGTAGTAATATTTGCTGTTCCTGAAAAACTAAGTATTGTAGGACATTCTAATAGAGCTGCATAATTTCTTGTGGCTGCTGAATAAAATCCGAATTTATTTGTAACATAAGAGCTAGTGTTATTAGGTATGTATATACCATAAGCATTAGCAATACTACTAGCTCCTCCAGGTGCAGCAAAAGCAAAATCAGCATAAATACAATAATAATTAGATATTGTTTTAGCACCAATAGCACCAAATGCAGGTGCTTCAATCGTTAAACCACGTAAATCAACAGCGGCTATGGAACCATATACATTTGGCATTACTGTGGTTAATTTAATTGCTAACCCACTCCATTGATTAAACAATGTATTATTAGTGCCAAAACTAATTGTAGGATTTATATATAATGATCTAATTTGTTGTGTATTGGTTGTAAATGCTCCTATTAAATATGTAGGATTAATAGTAGAAGTAATATATGATTGTGTGTTTGTATTACAATTATTTGTTCCTGAGATAGATAAACTATTATTTTTATTTTCTACACTATTAATATTAATATAAACATTATCATTTGCATAGATAGCATAATTATTCGTTCCTGCTGTTCCTGGTGAAGAAACATATATACCATAATTATTCGTTAATGTTCCATTTTTAGTTATTGTAGGAGTGTCAATATAAATACCAGATAAATTCGTTACTGTCATATTAGCTGGAATAGTAGATGTAAATTTAATATATTCGGCTGACAATCTTGTTATTGTAGAGGTGCCTGATGTTGTTGGAGATAATATAGGTGTAATATGATTACCTGATAAATCGGTAGCTCCTGTTGTTATGATTGGTGAAATAATACTGGAATTAACCAAACCTGCTAATAGTGCTGGACTTGTTATAGAACCACTAAGTGTTGAAGATAAATATAATGTGCTTACACGTGTTGTATTAGTAGAATTAGAAATTAGATTTAATGTTAATAAATCAGCAATACTATATGAACCATTACCTATAAATACAGCACCATTTAAGTCTAAAAATAATCTACCAACTGAATTTGTAGATATACCTAAATAAGTTCCATCATAATATAAACCTGTCCCTGTATTATTAAAATTATATGTTGGATCTGCAGCGCTAGTATTTACAGTAGTTAAATAACTAGATGATGTAATATCTAATGTATTTATATGACTAGAACCGATATAATTAGCTGTATTTATATCATTATTATTCATATTTAAATCATTAACACCAATTTTAAGTCCAGCTACATAATTACTAGTAGCTTCAATATATAATCCCCATTTATGAACTATATTTGGACTAGTTGGATTTCCAATATACAAACCATAAATATTATTAATAGTTCCATTAATTGGAAATGGATCATTGGTTATACTCATTCCATAAACATTATCTATAATTTGACCATTTAAACCAGAATATAAAAATAATCCTTGATCTAAAAATCCTGTGTATGTATAAAATGGATTTAAAGTATTATAATCAGTCCCTATAACATCGCATCTAGTTTGTAGTCCAACATACCCTCCTGTTAACCTAGATGATGTTTGTCCATTAAAACTCAATACACCATAAGATTGAAAACCAATAGCAGTGCTATTAATACTGTTATTGGTTGGTAAAAATACTACATTATTTTGGTTAGCTAAATAATTAACACCGTCTGAATTAACAATAATATTACCACTAGCTTTAAAAATTGTAGTTCCATCAATTTTAGAAGCAAATTCATTAGAATATACATGTAGAGATTGATAAATTGTTTGTCCAATCGCTGTTATATTTGTTTGACTACTGGTCATTATAGTTCCATAAATACCACTAGCAGATATTTCATCAATATTAGTAATATCATAAAAATTCATATCTAAAACACCTGACATTGTAATACCTAATATACCTGTTATAGTTCCATCATTATTTAAATTAATTAAACTATTAATATTTAAAGATCCAAATTGAACTGCTGAATATATTCCAATATCTTGAGGGGTTGATAAAATTAATTCAGTTCCAAGTGAAGATATATATATTTGATTAGCAATACCTGTCAATGTTAATTTATCTAATGAACCAAACACATTACCAACCAATATATCCAAATTAGAATATGTGCTAAATCCTGTTCCACCATAACTATAATCTATAGTAGATGCATTCCATACACCTGTTGTAATAGTTCCTATTTCTGTTATATTTGTTTGTGATGATGTTATTATTGTTCCTGCTAAATTTGTAGCATTAACTTGATTAAATGTAGGACTGCTAGTAGAAGCAATATCTTGAGGTAATGATAATGTAATATCACCAGTCGCTGATGATGTATAAATTTGGTCTGGAGTTCCTGTTATACTAGAAACAAAACTACCGCCTGCTGATGATAATAAAGTTCCTGATGTTGGAAATGTTACATTTGTATTATTCGTTAATACTGCTGTAAATGTATACGCACCTTGAAATTCTACATTTCCACCTATTGTTATTGTTGAATTATTACTCACACCTGTGCCACCTTTATCTGGATCTATTATATCACCAATCCATTCACCATCTATTGTTCCTACATTAATTATATTGTAATTATCCATATTTAAACCACCAGGTCCAAGTTTTAAACCTTTAATATAATTTAATATAGCATCAGAATATAAACCATAAGGATTATAAATATGTAATAAATCAATAGGATCGCCAATATATATACCATATAAATTTGTAATTGTTCCATTAACAATTGTAGGATTATTATCTATCTTAATACCATATAAATTTGAAATAGTTTTACCATTTAAACTATCGTTAAATGTAAATCCTGCTTCATTAATACCTATTAAATTATCAATAGGCGATGATGAAATATTCGCTGTATTGTCTATTGTTAATTGATGTCTAATACCAATATAAGTTCCATTTATTTTAGCTAATGGATGATCTACATAATTAATAAAATTATCTATATGTAATCCATATAAATTTGTATTTAATGTTTGATTTGGTAATAAAAATTCTTGATCGAAGTTAACAGAATAATAATTACTTAATGATAAACACTCGATAATTCCATCTACTTTAAATGAATATGGTATATCATCGGATAACGGTGCTATTTCTAATGACTGTTCGATTGTATTCGCTATCTGATTAATATTTGTTTGACTCGATGTTATTATTGAGCCGGCTATTGTTGTTGCATTAACTTGGTTAAATGTAGGACTACTAGTCGATGCAATATCTTGAGGCGTTGATAATGTTATTGTGCCATTTCCATTAGTTATATTAATTTGATCTGGTGTTCCTGTAATATTATTTTTTGTTAAACTACCGGCATTATTACCTATTAATATTTGTCCTGCTAAATACGTGCTATTTCCAGTTCCACCATAACTTGAACCAATAACATCTGCATTCCATGTTCCTGTTGTTATAGTTCCAATTTCTGTTATATTTGTTTGTTCTGGTGTTATTATTGTTCCTGATATATCTGTAGAAACTACATGTGTAGCATTAATAGTATCTACACTATTAATATCATTATTTTGTAAATATATATTGCCTGCCATTTTTAATTCTGTTAATTCTCCAACTGTTGTTAAATTTGGAATTGATGATATAGAATTTTGAGTAGTTGTTAATACTTGTCCTGTTAAACTTCCTGATAAATTATTAACGTTTAAATTTCCTAATGTAGCACCTACCCAATTTGTAGTAGGATCACCCGTATAATCCTTCCAAATATACCATTCGCCATTTGAAGCTTTACGAAATATGCCTGAATATTTTGTTTCTGTTGATACATATTGACCAAATATACCAATATTTAATGTATCAGCTATATTTTCAGATGCTAATTCTATATAACTATTAATAACTGTTAAATTTTGTGTATCTATTAAATAAGTTGTCCCATTAACATATAAATCATTTAATACTAATAAATCACCATTTATTTTTGTATTACCATCTACATATAATTTATTTAATGCATCTGTTACACTACCTATACCAACTCTATGATTACTATCTATTATAATAGATGCCTGTCCGTCATTAGATAAATATATATTATTACTAAAATATGATATTCCTGAATTAGTGCTATCTACAAATGAATATTGCGGCGTTGCTGTTGTAGGTGCTAATAATGGAAATGACATACCGCCTCCTGTAGCTAAATTAATAGTGCCAGATTGTGTTTTCCAATATAAACCATCATCGCCTACTTTTTTATATAAAGCACCTTCTGTTCCTGATATAGATGGAACTGGTATTTCTTGTAAGAATATTGCAGAATCAAAAACTGGACCTGTTGAACCAAATGAATAAATATTAGTTCCATTAATACTTACATTTATATGATTTGGTGTATAATAAAATCCTGTGTTTTGAGAATTAATAAAACATAATGATGGTTCTGACGCATTTCCATTTTCTAACTCTGCTGTTCCTTTCAATCGCGCATTAATTTGTTCTGGTAAGTTATTCATATTTTTTTATTTTGTGTTGATTGCTTAATTATAATATATTAATTTTGTTATTATTAATTATAATATCTATATTCTATTTATTCTACTTATATTCTATTTATTCTACTTATATTTTATTTATTCTACTTATATTTTATTTATTCTACTTATATTTTATTTATTCTACTTATATTTTATTTATTCTACTTATATTTTATTTATATTACTTATATTTTATTTATATTACTTATATTCTATTTATAAATATTAATAATATTAATAATATGAATAATATGAATAATATGAATATTAATATATCTTTATTATATTTAAGTTCATAAATTATTATTCTAAATAAACTATTTTTATATAATCATAAAAATATTTTAACTGAGTTTTAATATATATTATGTTGTTTAATAATTTATGTAGAAATATCGAAATAAAAAATATAATAAAATATCGAAATAAAAAATATAATAAAATATCGAAATAAAAAATATATTAGTTATTATACATTAACTTTTTTATTTAAGCACATTTATATGTTAAACTAGTTCCGTAATATCCAGTATTAATTCCTGCACCAGGAGTAAAATGTTCATCGACATTAGTAGATGAAGCACCTATATATATTTGACCGTCAGTTTTAATAATATATGATAAAGTTATGTTAATACCATTATTTATACCATAAATTAATCCATAAATATCTGCTAATGGAAGCAATCTATTTGGTAATTGTGTTAATATTAATTTATCATCATTAACTGTTTTACTAGAAATATTATTTGAAAATATTAAATTAACTATTTTTCCTATTCTAACAAATGATACATTTATTACTTCAACCCATGCATTTGAAGCAGTTAAATTAATAGTGCCCGATTCATAATAATCCAAATTAGTTCTTGTTCCACCTGATGTTTCTAATGTTATACCTTTTAAATAATTATTTGTTACAGTAGAATAAACTCCATATTTATTATATATATTAGGATCAGTTGGTTCATCTATATATATACCATAAAAATAATTTATAGAAGCATTTTGAAGACTAGGTTGTGATACATGTGCTATTACAATGCCATATGAATAATCTATAGACTGTCCATTAAAATTTGAATCAAATTGAATACCTCTATCATTAAAACCTACATATTGTGAAATTGGTGAAATAGTTAAATTATTTGTTCCATACATTGTGCATTGTGATTGTAAACCTATAACACCTCCACTTAATCTTGCGTTTGTATACCCTTGACAATTTATAACAGGTATATTTTGTATAATAATACCTGTTGAATTAATAATATCATTAGTAAGATTAAAAGCTTGTCTATAATATCCAACAGTATAATTTACACCAGATGTTGCAATGTCAAAAAATCCATTAATTTCAAATATATTGGTTGTGTCTGTATATGAAAATAAATTTAATGAACTAGATATTAATGATGTTGTCACAATTTCATTCACATTAATTATATCGTTGTTATTTAAATTTAAATCTTTTAATGATTTTATATAATTAAGCGATTGGTCAAATTGAATAAATTGATCATCTGCAATTTTTATATATAAATAATCATCATAATATCCTATTCCAGTAGTATTAGAACTTGAAAATGAATATTGTGGTGTTAATGTAGTAGTTGCTAATAATGGAAATGAACTACCTGCTGTTAAATTTATAACACCGCTTGCTGTTTTCCAATATAACGCATTCGAATTACTTAATTTATATAATGTTCCATTAGTTCCAGTAATACTAGGTTCACTCATTTCTCTTAATACTATATTTTTTTTAATTGTTAATGTATCATTGACAAGCGCATTTCCTCCAATTAATATTTTATATGATGAATCATATATAGGTCCAATACCTATATTGCCTAAATTATTCATTACAAATCCAGGGAATCCATTATTAAATATTGATAATTGAATACCTGAAAACCCTAAACCAGTTGTATTAGAACTTGAAAATGAATACTGTGGTCCAAATGTATTTGTAGCTAGTAATGGATATGTTATACTAGCACCTGCTGTTAAATTTACAATTCCACTTGTTGTTTTCCAATATAATGCATCTGATCCAATTAATTTATATAAAGCTCCATTAGTCCCACTTACAGAAGGACTATTAATTTCTTCTAACATAATATTTCCATCTATAGTTAAAACATTATTAACTTGAAAATTTATTGGTTCTGGAAGTATTTCACTCATTATGATTATTATGAGTATTATGATTATTTTATAATTTATATTATTTGTTTTATAATTTATATTGTATATTTATAAATATTATTGTTTATATATGTTATCTACTGTTTATATATGTTATCTACTGTTTATATATGTTATCTACTGTTTATATATGTTATCTACTGTTTATATATGTTATCTACTGTTTATATATGTTATCTACTGTTTATATATGTATGTTTTATATAGAATTAACATATAT
>Ga0255167_1000682_pt1 | contig 10643 bp, 8 predicted proteins | sample Atl_Miss_RepA_8d_FD_183177 | JGI IMG/M metagenome (GOLD analysis project Ga0255167, IMG submission 183177) | Freshwater microbial communities from Altamaha River, Georgia, United States - Atl_Miss_RepA_8d | ecosystem: Environmental > Aquatic > Freshwater > River | place: USA: Georgia | collected... | reverse complement strand
GGTTCAACGACAAATTATACAAAATCAACAAAAAATGTTTATAATGCGCCATAATAATACACTAAAAAATATTCAACCATCTTATGGTGGAAAACATTATGATTGTAATTGTTGAAAAGTCATGAATCCATAAACCATTCATATTTTTTTTTATGTAAACGATTCACATTTTCTCTATCTTTATTAGTTAATTTAAAATAAGAAGCAATTGTATCATCATTTATAATTTCAGGAAAATCAGTTAATTTAGTTATATCAGGAATTAATTCAAAAATATATTTTTCCAAATATTTCATTCTATATCGTGTTGACTCAAACAAATAAAGCGCTACTTTTGTTGAAAAAAAGGCCTTTAATCGTTTTAATTCTTCCACTGTTTTTCCAATTATCACATAATTATCTCGATTTGATATACCATATTCTCCTTCAGCGTCCAAATATGGAAATCCATACATTTTATGAGCCATAATAAGTTTAGGAATTCCATAATATGCCTCTTTCATATTTGAATACTCTATATCCAACATAGGTTTCAATCCATCAAGTTTACACGTATTTATACAAGGATACATAAAAATATCTGTTTTAACCTTTGAAAACTTACTCAATTTAGACGGTAAATTTGTTTTAATCACTGATAATTTTGTTTCATGATTTAATTTACATATTAGTTTTTGAATTACACTATATCCATATAAAGGGATAGGTTTATTGTTTAAAAAATGTTTAGTATTATTTTTTGTAATAATTTCTCCGTTATTTTCTCTCATATCCCATTTTAAATATTCCTCCAAATCTTTATCAAAAACAATCATATATCCAGGATTTTTAGATTTAGTTAATTTAAAATAACAAGTAGGTGTTTGGGCATAGTTGTTGAAAACCCGATTTGTTTCTGTATTTGTCATACAATTCAAATATTCAATACAATAATTCATCATAAATTCATTCATTTTTGCTTTATCCTTTTTAAGCCATATTGAAGGAATAATGACTGTCATCACTCCATTCTCTTTCAATAAATCAACAGATTTTTTTATAAATGGTATCCATACAGTCGTTCCGTCTTCTTTTTTATTAGATAATGTATTAGAGGGTACCTTTTTCAAACCATTATTATTATATGGAGGATTTCCTATGACAAAATCAAAGACTTCATTTATATTCAATGAGAGAAAATCACCCTTAAATAAATTACAATTTTCTCCAAATACATCTTCCAAAATCTTCCAATTTTCTTCTCTTATTTCTGTCATATAAATCATATTTTCAATAATATGTCGTGAGCGTTCACCAGGATCTTTGATTTTACCAACAAGACCCTTAAAAAGTTTTGTATATAATACAATTGAAAAATATCCACACCCAGTTCCAATATCAAGCCATTTTTTATGAGGCATTGTAAATTCATGTTCATCGATTAAATCCAATATTTTTTCAATTAAAAAAAAAGGTGTATTTATCTCTCCATATTTATATCTAATTTCTTTGGAAACATCAAAGTTTTGTTTAAATGTATTTATATCGATGTTTACAATACTCATTTTACTGAATATACATTATACTAATTAAATTAAAATCAAAAGACAAACTCGTATTGAATGATATTTTTAATATTTATTTTAAGATTATTATAAAATAGTTGCTTTATTTTATAATATTGTTGTTCTCGTGTTAAATCTCCTCCAGTTATTTTTTTCACATTTTCAATATACTTTTCGGTAAAACCAGTATCAAACAATCTTTTTTTATTAATATCTTGCCATATTTTCAATTGACCAATCAAACCCCTTGTTATTTTATTAAACATCATATCAAATTGTTCTACAGTTATTATACTCCATTGTTTTTCATTAAAGACAAATAACCCATCTTTTTGCTCAAATGCTTTTATAGGGAGATTTATATTTTCTGGATGTGTTTGTATGTTAATATCTATACATAATATTCGCTTTATAATTTGGTTTATTCCTTCAATAAAATTATGATTTGTCACACAATCCATATCATCTTGATTAATTTCTATACTATCTACCCAATTATTATAATCGATAGATGGAATCATGTTTTCATTTAACCAGTCTATTACATTTATCTTTTTTTTATTATTATGTATCCAAGAGGACATTTTTTCAACTTGTCGTTCTAATTTATCGTTTTTCATAATAAGTATTTGTATTATATTATACATTTCTCTTAAACTAGGAATATTTTCAGACGATTCATTTTCCGATTTTCTCTCTGATACACTTTTGTTTATGACACTACAAAGTAAGAAGTGTTTTTCATATGCTTTTTTAATTTTATAAGTTTTATTACAAAATCCGCATTCATAATGACCACTTATCTTATCAGGCATGATTTAATTTAAGATAATGATAATTTCTTATTATTTTATTTATTCAATTTTGTTCAATTTATAATATTTAATATTATTATAAAACATGTCATGCTCGTGTAGTGGTGGCCCAATTCCGAAAGTTTATCAGAAAAGAACTTGTACTGGATGTACTACAAGTTGTAATTATGAAATTACGCAAAAAAGAATATGGAAACAAGTAAGTGTTTATAGTTCATTATTTACTATGGCAAAATCATCCGCAAATGTAAATACTCCAAGTAATTTACCTCTTCCTTCTTTCTCAAATGTAAATTGGAATCAAGCAAGTGATAGAAATCGTCCAGCAATTCAATATAAAATTGTCCCCACAAAAGGTAATTCAACAAAATCATCTATTACCAGAGAAAGACCGGGGTCATGTTCACCTGGTGGAAAAGGTGTAGATGTTAAACATAATTCATATGACCGATATTTAAATCGTCGTAAAAGTAATTTAGTAAGAAACCAATGTACGGTTGCTCCAAAACCAGAACAAGGAAATAAAAAACAAACATTTGGTATGTTATCACAATCAGGCGATTGTTGTAAATGTTAATTACAAATCACACATCACACAACACAAATCAAATTACACATTATGAATTATTTATTAATAATAAATGAATATAACTATAAAATAAATATTAAATAATAAGTAATTAAAATAATTCATAAAAATATATATACAATGAGTTCCTTTGATTTAGATGTTCAAAATTATTCTTTAGATGAATTACTTAGTATGTTTTCACTATCGAAACCATATGAAACGGAAGAGGTTATTAATAATAAAATAAAATTAAAAGATAAAGTAAATGTTCAATATGATTTAACTCTTAATAAAAAAAGCGACATATGTGGATTTTTAGATAGTGCTGCAGATAAAATCATTGAAGCAATACAACACGGTCCTATTGTTAAAAAACCACAAAATTTTTTAGATTTAAAAAATAATTTATATAAATCTACTGGTTCTACTTATATTATAAAAAGTTCATTTGATACAGAAGGACTGAATGCGAAGGCATGGGAAGGAAAATTAATTGATAGTCCAAATCACCCTCCTGGTTTTGTAAATCCAATTAATATATCTACTATAAAACGCACTGTTAATGTCGATACTCGTTTTAGGTCGAATTATTATACTACTTCAGCTACTAATTTTTCACTTACACTTCCATTGAAAATAACAAATGTACTTTCAATGCGTTTAGCATCAGTTGAAATTCCTATTACATATTATGTCATTGCTCAATATCAAGGAAATTCTTATTTCAAAATAGATTGGGATTTTAATCCAAATGCGACAGAAGAAGCAGATAGATATAATTGTACAGGAGTCGTCAAAATACCAGATGGAAATTATGAACCTTTTTGGGAAGATGCTACACTTGCTACTGATTTAGCGTCAACGGTTAATACGTATATGCATGCTTTATCAGTGAATGGAACGAAAATAGACCCTGATGGAGATTTAGAAAAAATTAAAAACATTGTTTATAATGTAGAACGTACGAGTGGACGAAGTGGTTTTGCTTGGAAAATAGATTCCGATGTAGCAGCAGAACCATTTAGAATTACTTTTGGTGTAAATGAAGACGGTAATCAAGATGTAGGAACAAATCTTCAACTTCGTTTAGGATGGTTTTTAGGGTTTAGAGTCTCAGTATATGAAGGAGATTCTATTACATCTGAAGGCATTTGTTATATGAAAGGTCCTCGTTACGCGTTTCTTTGTATAAATGATTATAATAATTCAGTAAGTGATTATTTTGTATCCGCATTCTCTTCATCTGTTTTACAGAGAGATATTATAGCTCGTATAAATCTTACATCGATTCAGCAAACAAATGGAGTCTATCAATCTGGACAAGATGATGGTAGTTCTATTCAAATTAACAGACAGCGAAATTATTTTGGACCTGTTGATATAGAACGATTGGAAATTAAGCTTGTAGATGAGTTTGGACGTATTATTGATTTAAATAATATGGATTGGTCTATGGCTCTTACTATGGAATGTTATTATTCTAATTAATTACTCAATAAGAACATTGAATTATATTTAAAATTGAAAACATTATTAAATATAATTAGTCATTAAATATATCAAGACATTTCTTATCACATTTATGGAAAACCACAATTTATCTCATGCTCAACGGGAAGTATTTGAGTCCATTCAATTAGGTCAAAATGTTTTTATGACAGGACCAGGTGGTTCAGGAAAAACCTTTTTAATACAAGAAATTTATAATTGGTACAATCAAAGAGATTCTAAAAAAATTCAAGTATGTGCTTTAACTGGATGTGCTGCTGTATTATTAAAATGTAATGCCAAAACCTTACATTCTTGGGCTGGAATTGGTTTAGCAAATGGAGATATCAATGATACAATTCATAAGGTTGTACATAATAAATGGAAGCGAAAGAATTGGTTAAGTATCGATATATTAATTATAGATGAAGTAAGTATGTTGTCAAATAAATTATTAAGTATTTTAGATGGAATTGGAAAAAAAATTAGAAAATCCATGCTTCCATTTGGAGGAATTCAAATATTATTTTCAGGAGATTTTTACCAATTACCCCCGGTTGGAACAGCAAGTGAACCAGAAACAACACAATTTTGTTTTGAAAATCCAATATGGAACACCTTATTCCATAGACAAATACAATTGACTCAAATCTTTAGACAAACCGACCAATCATATTCAGAAGTTTTGAATCAAATTAGAGAAGGTACATTAAATAAAAAGGCTTATAATTTACTTATGTCAAGATGTATTCCATGTGAAGATGATACAATTAAACCGACTAAAATTCTGCCCAGAAGAAATGACGTTAATCGAATTAATGAAACTGAAATGAAATTATTAAGTGAAACAGACCATGAATCTGAAAGAGTATTTGAAATGGAAATTGTTAAAACTGTTCCGGATGATAAACGTATTCATATACCAAAAGAACAATTATTGAATGAATTAGAAATTTTACAAAACAACATTATAGCTGAAAAAAAACTTGTACTTAAAAAAGGCGCTCAAGTCATGTCAATCATTAATGTAGATATGGAAGGTTCTATGCCAATTGTGAATGGAAGTAGAGGAGTCGTAGTTGATTTTACAGAAACTGGAATGCCGGTTGTTAAATTTAAATCAGGAATTACAAAACCTATATCGCATTATGTATGGGAACTTGAAGATAATTTAGAACTTAAAAAGGGATATGGAATTAAACAAATACCACTTATTCTTGCTTGGGCAATCACAATTCACAAATCACAAGGCTCTACATTAGAATTAGCCGAAATTGATATAGGAAATGGTATTTTTGAGTGTGGCCAATCGTATGTAGCTCTTTCAAGAGTAAAAGATATTAATGGTTTGTATTTAACTTCATTTAATCCTGCTAAAATTAAAATTAATAAAAAGGTACATGAATTTTATAAATCATTGAAACAAATATAAAGTGAAATTTATTATATTATATAAACGTATCATGTTAACTGAAAAAGAAGTATATAATACATTACTCGAAAATAATAAAAATTTAGATAATATCTTAGTAAATACAAATAAGAGTGAATATTTTTTTAATATTTTATATAAAACATTACCGGATAATACTAGTTTCGATGAAAATAACCAAGAACATATGTATATATTTATTTCAAATATGAATGATGTATTTTTCCCCGAATTTAAATATAGTGCGTATCAAAATAAATGGTATTTTAATAAAAAAAATAATTTGAATATGGAGTTAGGGCATGTACATCAACCTTATTATGGGTTATGTTCTCATAATGAACCCATCAAAGAATTAACAACAAAAGATATTAGAATTTTTTTACAATATATTTTGTATAATGAAATTGTGAAATATTATACTCATTTACAAGAAGTACAAGCTTTACAAAAAACATTAGATAATAATCAAGACGAGTGTATAGAGGAAAAAATAAAATTTTTTATTAATTTTTCAAAAAAATGTCAAACAGGAGCTATTTTTTTTAAATATATTGATTCTTCAAAATTATTTTCACTTTAATTTTATAAATATAAATATAAATATAAAAATAAAAAATCAAAAATATTATTTTTACATGATATTTCAATTTTTAATATAAACCAAAAAAAATTGAAATGCTTTTTTCAGTAAAACCAAAATGTATCTGAACATTCAATACAATGTCCTCGAACATGAACTACGCAACTGCGAACGAGACCAAGACCACCAGCGATGACTCTGTTCTGACCTCGGTCTATATTCCTCGCGTTTATGGAAATATCCCGCAGCGGTTTATCCAAGAAACGTTTGAGGCATTGGACCTTGGTGTTGTCAGTAATATCCAATGTGTGAAGCGTGAGGGTAATGCATATATGGCATTTGTGCATTTCAAGTCATGGAATACCACAAACCCCGCGGCTGTCAATCTTGCCAAGAAGGTTAATGACCCGAATGCGCAGGCCCGGGTTGTTTATGACGACCCTTGGTATTGGATTTTGCTGCCAAACAAGAGTAGCGCTGCGACGACGACGACAACAACGGCGACCACGACGACGACCCTCCCTCACTTCTCTGAGATGATTTGCGCCCAGGAATGGGAACAAATGGAGAAGTCCAGAATTAAGCGCGAGAAGGAAGAATGTGAACGAGCGCTTAAGGAAGAGGAGGAACAAGACATGAAGGAGATTGATGCGTACATCGCAGCTACAACGCTGAATCATGATGAGGAAATGGACCTCCTTACGTTGTTGGTGGAGGACCTTCAATCTCGTCTATTTGCCTGCGAGAAGAATAACGCAATTCTACAGCAAGAGGTATGTAATCTTCGTACAATTCTACTTACTGGTGAGTCTTCTACAGATACCCCGTCCAAGCCCAAGCTCGTGCGCCAGAGAGCTATTTCAGAACAGTTCGAGACTGATTGCTCGCCTCCGATTGGCCATCCTAAACTCGTGCGTCAGAACGCAACGGTAGTGGAATCCGACATGACGCCGCCGCCGACCAATGATGACGAAGACCTTCCTGTTCCACAAGTGTCTCCGATTGGCGGAGGACCAAGTCCCTTGATGCGGGAGCTAGAGTCTTCTGATTATGAGCGGGAGTCTTCTTCTTACTGCGAACTACCGGATGTATATCCCAATACAGCACCAATTCTTCCTCCGATGCCATTCGTCGTTGAGCCTACCCACTTCCACTCGAGCGAGACAGTGCCGGTGATTTTGTATGCGATTGAAAAGGCCCTCTACCAATATGTCACGATTCGGGAGTTTAATGAGGATAAATGCAAGTTCAGTTGCCGCTATCTTGGCATGGACTTTGTGGTTAGGGTTTTCAGCACTCAGCAGGGAAACAATCTTATTGAGTTTCAACGGAGATATGGTGACCGTTCCACATTCCGACATGTATATGACCTTGTCAGCAGCGAATTGAAATTCGACAACATTATTGACGTATTTGCGCCCAAGTCATCTCAGAGCAACCATCAGTACAAACCGGCTGCGTCCAAGTCAACTACTACTGAGTCGGAGTCTATTCCATTTGACAGCTATATGCGTTCTACGATTATGAAGAACATGGTAAATGGCGAGGACTTTCCTACTCGCCCATCTCATGTAGAAGCGGATTGGTGGCCCAGTAACGAAGACGTGAAGAATTATCAGGAAGACCGGCGCACTCGTCGTATGGAAGAAGCTCAGCTTGAAACCGTCAAGGTAGATGGCATGGGATTGGTTTACCCCAAGATGGAGGCTGGATTCTGGTGTGACCCTTAAAAGTAAATATGTGTAAGTAAATAAAGTAGAATAGGATTTTTGTGAATAAAATAAAATAAAAATGGGAATTTCCCTTTTTTATTTTGTTATTTTCTTTTTATTGAAATAAATTTTACACTACAATATAAGATGGTTGTGCGGCTATACCACAAATACCAATGTCATTTGTACTATTGCTTCTTGCGATTTTAACAAACCCTTTATCACCCCATCCAGGACCCCAGCTATTTTTTACAACCCAATAATCTTTTCCATTTTCAGAACCATATCCTACAACTAGTACACCATGGTCTAAATTTGTTCCACATTTAACATCATCAATTACACCACTTTTATAAAATTGAAAAACTAAAGTATCAGCTTCAATCGCAACAGATACAGGTCCTTTTGATACTGCCTCTTTTAAATGTAATTGATTATTTGGTGTAACATCTACACAACTACTAAAATGAGCAACTTTATTACATTCAGAACATAATCCACCTACTGCCTTGTAAGGTAACTCGCCTTCGCTACACATGCCCTTGTCAATCGCATACTCAAACGCATTTTCCATCAATCCGCCACTGCATCCTCCATTTCCATATAAAGAAGAACAATCAATTAATTGTTGCTCAGAAAAACTAACTAATTTACCTGTTTTAATCGCCCATGCGCCTTCCATACTTCCTGTAGCAGAAAAAGACCAACAACTACCACAATGTCCTTGGTCCTTTACATCAGTAACCGCGTTTTTTTCTCTCCAATCAACTGATTCTGGTAATGAATTTGATTTAGATTTGAATGATTCGCATGACCCTCGTTTATTTTGAAATCTTAACATACTTCGTTTAATTTGGGGTTGTTCAATTTCGAAATCACTTTCAATTTGTTTATCATTAATATAACCACCTGATTTTACAAAATGTTGGAATTCTTCATGTGATAAATCAGCATAACGATTGATTCCTAATTCAAATGAATATTCATGATTTTCTATAAAATCTAAATTTTTTAAGAAATTATTAAATCTTGTTTCAAGGTCATTTTCATTGTATTTCTTATTGAAAGTTTCAATATAATTCAAGAAATCTACCCATCTAGGATGCCACTGTACACTTAAATAATCATCAAAAAAACCAACATCGTCACCAACATCATTACCAATCACTCTATTACATGAAAATATACTTGATGGAAGTTTATTAGCATTTTCTAAACTATGACACTGACTTTTAACTGCTCCTGAAATACACCAACTACAATTTGAATTTGTATGACATTCGTTTTGTGTTTTAAATACATTACATGTTTCTTCAATATCAAAAGACGTTGTTAAATCGACTTCATTTGAAACAAAACCATCTATGTTACTTGTACTTGATACAAAAGCATTAATACAGAGAGAAAATAGATATGAAATACCTAATAATTTCATTTTATATATATAAATATAAAACAAAATGTTTAATTTATTTTAATAAAATTAAATATTTCGCATATTAATTTCAATTCAAGTCATATTTTGATTTAAACTCATCAGGGGTCATTAATTCAATACCTAAGTCACGTGCCTTTTGAGCTTTTCCGGTTGTTTCATCCAAATCTTTTACTAAAACAACAAAAATATTCTTATTTACTGACGTTGACATTTCTGCTCCAATTTCAATTAATTTATTTTCTAGTATTTTATCTCTAAATCCAGTCATAACGATTTTTTTCCCAAATAATGGGTGATTTTCTAATATTTGTTTTTCCTTTTCTTTTTCTTTCATTTCTATTCCCTCTTCAATCTTCGATAACTTATTTTCTAACTCAGTCTCTTTTAAAAAATCCAAGAATTCTTTAATATTTGAAACAAATCGTTCGGCGGAATTTTTTGCGATTCCTTTTACATTCTGTAAAAGCTTTACTTTTTCATCATTAGATAATTCAGATGTTAAAATATCAGGATATGCCGCAAAAATAGGTTCTATTTTTTTCTCTCCCATTCCTCTAGCAAAATTTGTAGCAATCATCAATCTAATAATCGACGCTTCTTCTATTTTCTCTCTTATTTGATTTACCAATTGATTTGATGTTTTCTTTCCAAATCCCTCTATTTTCTCAAAATCATGTATATCCATTCTTAATATTTTTGGAATTGTATCATATCCAGCAGTTACTAATTTTTTAACTTTACCTACTTTTAATCCTTCTACACCTAATTTAATAAAAAATAATTCAATATTTTTCTCTTTTACGATTACATTCTCTCCAATATTAGATAAAATAATATCAACATGCGTATCATTCCATACATAATCTATACTAGAATTAGGCATCAATGGTTTATCAGCAGGAACGGTTACACCTAATATATGAGGAATTACATCCCCCGACCTAACAAGTTGAACTATGGCACCTAATCCAATATTATTATCTACTATAAATTTAGCATTGAACCCAGTAGCAAATTCTATGGTAACTCCTCCTAATGTAATTGGTTCTATTTGAACACG
>Ga0255167_1000679_pt1 | contig 10656 bp, 9 predicted proteins | sample Atl_Miss_RepA_8d_FD_183177 | JGI IMG/M metagenome (GOLD analysis project Ga0255167, IMG submission 183177) | Freshwater microbial communities from Altamaha River, Georgia, United States - Atl_Miss_RepA_8d | ecosystem: Environmental > Aquatic > Freshwater > River | place: USA: Georgia | collected... | reverse complement strand
CCTGCGCGATCAGCGGCGCCACGCTGACGACGTTGCTGCTGTGGGCCACCGAGTCGGTGCTCCAGATGTGGCGCACGCCCGCGCTTCGGATGACCTGTTCGGCATCGCCGGCGAACAGGGCGTGGGTGACCGCCACATCGACCGAGCGTGCACCTGCTTCGAGCAGCAGCCGACTGGCCTGGACCAGGGTGCGGCCACTGCTGGCGATGTCGTCGAGCAGCACCACACAGCGACCACGTACCGGCACATCGGGCAACTGGATCGCCACGTCCTTGTCGCCATGCCGGGTCTTGTGGCAGACCCCGTGGTCAAAACCGTGCGCACGAGCGGCCTGCTCGATCCACTGAGCCGACTCCCCATCCGGACCGATCAACAGCGCGTCGGCTTGCTCGCGAAACACCCGCTCGGCCAGCAGCGGAGCTGCACTCAGAGCCAGCGCCTGGTCCGCAGGCACGGCGTCCTGCAGCCGATGCACGCGATGCAGGTGGGGGTCGATGGTGATCACCGCTTCGAACAGCTCGGCAAGCCAGCGGCCCACGAGCCGCTGGCTGACCGCTTCGCCAGGCCGGAACGCCATGTCCTGCCGCATGTAGGCCAGGTAGGGGCTCACCAGCGTGAGGTGCCGCGCGCCCAGCTCGCGTGCAGTCGGTGCAGCCAGCAGCAGGTCCATGATGCGGGTGTTGGGGCTGTGCAGCGAGCGCAGCACCACCACCCGCTCGGGCAGGTCGGTGGGCAGCCGCAGTCGGGTTTCGCCATCGGGAAAGGTGTGGCGCTCGATGCACTGCAGCGGCATGCCGCTGACCAGTGCCAACTGCTGAGCCAGCGCCTCTTCGTCTTCAAAGTAAAGCAGGGTGGGCTGCTGCATCAAAACTCCACAAAGCTGTGTGGCACATCTTGCGGCAGGCCGATCTGGTAGCCCGTGGATCGGTGGCAGGCGGCCTGGGAAAATTGCAGGTCCGAAGGGTAGGCGGCGTACACGGTGTAGAGCAGATCGCCCGCAACCACCGGCTCTCCCAGTTTGCGCTGCAGATCAACGCCAGCCTGCGGCACCTTGGGTGCCCCGGCCAGTCGCGCGATGCGCGCGAGTTGCAGGTTGTCGATGCCGCTGACCACGCCACTGCGTTCGGCGCGCACTTCAAAGTGCAGCGGTCCCATGGCCAACTGTGTGGGGTCGAAAGCGCGGGCGCCCTGTGCCGCCACGATGTCATTCATCTTGGCCAGGGCACGGCCCGAATCCAGGATGTCGCGCGCAATTGCAAAGCCCTCACCACCCCGTACATCGGGGTCGAATTCGATCAGCCGCCCTGCCAGGCGCAGGGCCTTTTGTCGCAGATCCATGGGCGCCAGCGGATCGTTCTGCAGTACACGCATCACATCGCGTGCCTCGAGCATCGGTCCGATGCCGAGGCCAATCGGCTGCCGGCCATCGGTGATGACCACGTCCAGTGACAGGTGCAGGCGACCCGCCACGTATTCAAACAGACGGCGCAGGCGCTGGGCTTCTCGCATGGAGCGTACCTTGGCCGTGGGCCCGATCGGGATGTCGAGCACCAGGTGGGTAGAGCCTGCAGCGATTTTCTTGGACAGGATGGATGCCACCATCTGTCCGGGCGCATCGAGCGACAGGGGGCGCTCCACCGAAATCAGCACATCGTCTGCAGGGGAGAGCTGGGCTGTGCCGCCCCAGGCCAGGCACCCGCGGTGTTCGCGCACGATCTCTGCCATTTTCTCGAAGGGCAGGTCCACGTTGGCCAGCACTTCCATGGTGTCGGCGGTGCCAGCCGGCGAGGTGATGGCCCGTGAGGAGGTCTTCGGGCAGACCATGCCGTGTGCAGCCACGATCGGCACGATCAGCATCGAGGTGCGGTTGCCGGGTATACCCCCGATGCAATGTTTGTCGACCACCACCCGTTCATGCCAGTCCAGTCGCCTGCCAGCCTCGATCATGGCCTGGGTGAGGAAATACACCTCTTCGCGGTCGAGTTCGTCCCGAGCGGTGGCGACCACAAAGGCCGTCAGCTCGATCTTGGAATAGTGGTGTTCGGCCACGTCCGCGACAATGCTTCGAAAATCATCCAGCCCAAGCCGTTCACCAGCCAGCTTGCGGTGCAGGGCGGCAATCGATTCGGGCGGGTCGGCCTGGGCGACTGTCACGGCTTGGCTTTCCTCAGCGCCCAGCTGGGCAAAAGCCGCGTCCGACAGACCGAGTTCATTGCAGCCGATCAGTGCGCCGTTGTCGACCACATTGAGCGTGGCCAGCACACTGCGGCCATTGGCTCGTACTTCTACCTTGGACAGGGCCTTGAAGCCTTCGGCGCGGTAGATCGCGCAATCGCGATGCATGTAGGCCACATTTTCGTGGTACGTGTCGATGCGCATGCGTCGCAGACTGAGGCGAGTCTCGCATGACGGGGGTGGGGTGTGCGGGTCCATCGGGCTTGCAGGTGGTTACGCAGTGCGGATCATGGTTGTCCGTTGTTGCCCTGGACATTGTGGCGCAAGCTGGGCTGTACATGCACGTTCTGTATGCTGCACAGCGAACAACCCTGATGTCCGCCGGTACATGCCGTAGACCGCACAATCGAAAACATGAACAACACCGCACTGAATGTTCTGGGGCAAGCGCTTGTGCCTTGTTCCTACGATCCTCTGACGGGCTATTTCCGCGATGGCTGCTGCAACACCCGTGCCGATGACACCGGCTCGCATGTCATCTGCGCACGGGTCACCGCCGAATTTCTGGCGTTTTCCGCCTCGCGTGGCAACGATCTGGTCACGCCCCGACCCGAATACCGTTTTCCCGGCCTGGTGCCAGGTAACCGCTGGTGCCTGTGTGCGTTGCGCTGGAAGGAGGCTTTCGAAGCCGGTGTGGCGCCCCCGGTTATCCTGGCCTCTACGCACATCCGGGCGCTGGACTACGTCACACTCGAGCAGTTGCAAAGCCAGGCCTGGTCCGCGTGAAAAGCCGTGCAGCCCTGACCCTGATGGTCTTGCTGTTACTGGCAGTACCCATCAGCCATTTGCAGCTGCAGCAGGTGGACCAGCGCTGGCTGCTGGCGGTCGATGGCCGGCAGCTCGATGTTGCTGGCCAGTGGTCGGACAGTCTCAACCGCTGGCTGCGCGATTGCAGCTTGGTGCGTGTGGTGCCAGCGCAGGAAGGCACGCATGCGCAGGTCGTCAAGGCCATCGGCCAATACAGTCCGCCCGATTCCCAGGAGCTTCGCTTGTCAGGCTTGTGGCAAAAGGACGACTGGCTGCTGGCAGAGGTGGATTTCACGCGGCTGGCACCTGCCGTGGTGGTCTTGTGGCATCAGCAAGGGGCTTGGGAAGTCCACACTTCAGGGGTATGGAGTGGCTCGACGCACCCGCACTGGCCGGCTTCTTTCATACGCCAGTACCTCGGCAGGAAAGTGCCGCAGGTTCCGCCAGATTTGCTGGCCTGTTTCGACCCCAGTCCAACGCTTTTTCAGCGTGCGGGGACCAGACCGGAGTCCTGAAAAGACCGCTGTTGCGTCAGCGTCAAGGCACTCAGATGCAGCGCAGCAGCTGGCACTTTGGTCCACGTTTTTTTAACGCTGATGGTGCCCGGGGCCGGAATCGAACCGGCACGCCTTGCGGCGGGGGATTTTGAGTCCCCTGCGTCTACCAATTTCACCACCCGGGCTGTTTTTCCAACGCGAGATTATGGCACAGCGTCACTGGCGTTGGCTCAAGAAGCGGGCAGGTCTGCCGATACCGAAATAGATCCATCTGAATGCCTGAAACGCCATTTGTCATGAAACGTCCATCGTTCGTCCTGCTGATTTGTGGCGCCGCGATGGCGATGTGTCTGTCTGTGCACGCCCAGGCCACCCGGGCCTCCGGTGGTGGCTGTCTGGTGGCGCAATTCAAGGCGATGGCGCTGACTCAGAACGATCCGGGCCTGCGCACACAGCAAGCCCAGGACTGGATGCAGGCCAACATGGCACGTTGTTCACCGGAGCAGCTCTCGGCCATCCAGAGCAACAGCGCCGCCTGGCTGGGCACGGCCTTGACACCGGCACTTTGGGGCCTGATTGAAGGTGCCATCGAGGCCCGGATTGCGGGCAATCCGGCGCTGATGGGTCAGCTGTACGAATCGCTGGGCAAGGAGGGGGTGGCCTCGGTGGACACTTACAGAAATCCGGCGCCGCGTGCGCCAGTGGTGCGGCCAATGGAAATCCATGGCGGTTTGGCGGGTGCTGTGAACTACGGAAGCATTTCCGGACCCTCGACAGCCATCGTCAACCAGAACAGCCATCAAAACCAGAACATGAACCAGAACGCAGTCCAGTCTCCAAATACCAGCCTGGTCAATCCTGGAGGCATGTCCAACAATCAGAACGCAGTGCAACTGCAGGGACAGTCGGGTCGGATCACATCCAGGTAACAGTGACATTCGATGTGTCGAGCCAGTGTCCTGGGCACTTGTGGCAAAGTACAGGGATGACTTATCCCACCATTGAAGACGCGATTGGCAAGACGCCGCTGGTGGCCCTGCAGCGCATGGGCGCTGTGGCCAATCGGGCCCGGGGCAATGTGATCCTGGGCAAGCTCGAAGGCAACAACCCGGCGGGTTCCGTGAAGGATCGTCCGGCCCTGTCGATGATCCGCCGTGCCGAGGAGCGTGGTGAAATTCAACCCGGGGACACTCTCATTGAAGCGACCTCCGGCAACACCGGGATCGCACTGGCCATGGCGGCTGCCATCAAGGGCTACCGCATGATTCTCATCATGCCCGAGGACCTGTCGATCGAGCGCGCCCAGACCATGAAGGCCTTTGGTGCCGAACTGATCCTCACGCCCAAGAGCGGTGGCATGGAATACGCCCGCGACCTGGCTGACAACATGGCGGCCCAAGGCAAGGGCCGCATCCTGGACCAGTTTGCCAATCCGGACAACCCGCGCATCCATTACGAAACCACCGGCCCCGAGATCTGGGAACAGACGGGTGGCAAGGTGACGCACTTTGTGAGTGCCATGGGCACCACCGGCACCATCACGGGTGTTTCGCGCTACCTCAAGGAAAAGAACCCGGCCATCCGCATCATTGGTGCGCAGCCCAGCGAAGGGTCACGTATTCCGGGCATTCGCAAGTGGCCGCAGGAATACCTGCCCAAGATCTACGATCCCAGCCATGTGGACGAGCTGGTCTATGTGAGTCAGGCCGATGCCGAGGACACCTGCCGCGAGCTGGCCCGCACCGAAGGCATTTTTGCCGGTATCTCGGCGGCCGGGGCTTGCTGGGTGGCGCAGCAGATCGCCGCCACGGTCGAGAACGCGACCATCGTGTTCATCGTCTGCGACCGTGGTGACCGTTACCTTTCTACGGGCGTGTTCCCCGCCTGACATCACCAGCACTCTGGCAAGGACGCTGTCATGGCCGAATACCGCTTTTGCCCGCAATGCGCCACGCCCCTGGCCTGGCTGACCCAGATGGAGGACGGCGGCGAGCAGATGCGTCTGCGCTGCCCGGCCTGCGACTTCGTGCACTGGAACAACCCTACGCCGGTGCTCGCGGGCATTGTGCAGGTGGGCGATCAGGTGCTACTGGCGCGCAATGCCGCTTGGCCGGGACGGCGCTTTGCGCTGATCACCGGTTTCATGGAAGCGGGCGAAACGCCCGAAGACGGCATCCGCCGCGAGATTGCCGAAGAGACCCACCTTGAAGTCACTGCGCTCAAGCTGGTGGGCGTTTACGACTTCCAGCGCATGAACCAGGTGATCATTGCCTACCATGCGCATGCCCAGGGTGAGGTGCGGCTCTCGCCCGAGCTGGCCGAGTACAAGATGTTTGAACTGAAGGACCTGATCTGCTGGCCTGCGGGCACTGGCTACGCGCTGGGCGACTGGCTGCGCACCCAGGGGATCGAGCCGACCTTCATGAGCTGGGCCGAGCGCGAGGCGCAAAGCCAGGAGAGCAACACGTGAACGTGGACAAGGAAATCGACACCAGCGGCCTGAACTGCCCGCTGCCCATCCTCAAGGCCAAGAAGGCGCTGACCGATTTGCAAAGCGGTCAGACCCTCAAGGTGATTGCGACCGACCCGGGCTCATGGCGCGACTTTGAGGCTTTTGCCCGCCAGACCGGCAACGAGCTGGTGTCGCAGGAAAAGACCGAAACGAATTTCGTCTACGTGCTCAAGCGCCGCTGAGCCTGGGGGGAGCAGAGACCTGTCTCGCGATCAGGAAATCGCTCCCACAACGGATCCGGTTCACCGCGAACTGGGTATTCACAGGAGCGGTCCCCCGACCGCGAACAGCGGAGAGCCCCCCTGATCAGCCCAGACGCTGCAGCTGCTCGCGCACTTTGACCAGTGTGGCGGTGAATTCGGCCACGCGCTTTTTCTCCTGCTCGATCACCGCCGGCGGCGCCTTGGCCACAAAACCCTCGTTGGAGAGCTTGCCGTTGGCCTTGGTGATCTCGCCTTCGAGGCGCGTGGCTTCCTTGGACAGGCGTGCTTTTTCAGCGGCCACGTCGATTTCCATGAAGAGGCACAGGCGGGCCTCGCCGACCACGGCCACCGGGGCAGCCTGCGCTGCGGCGGCCCAGTCGGCTTCGTTGTCGAACACCTTGACTTCGCTGAGCTTGGCCAGGGCCTGCAGCACCGGGGCGGCGCTTTGCATGAAGGCGGTGTCCCCGACCACAAACAGCGGGAGGCGCGTGGCGGGCGAGACGTTCATCTCGCCGCGCAGGTTGCGGCAGGCGTCCACCAGGGTCTTGAGTTTGGCGACATGGGCCTCGGCCTGGGCGTCGATGCGCTCGGGCTGGCTCACCGGGTAGGCGGCAATGCTCACCGAGTCCCCTGCGCGGCCAGCCACGGGCGCGACCTTCTGCCACAGTGCTTCGGTGATGAAGGGGATGATCGGGTGCGCCAGACGCAGGATGGTTTCGAGCGTGCGGATCAGCGTGCGGCGGGTGCCGCGCTGTTGTGCCTCGTTGCCAGTGTTGATCTGCACTTTGGCGATTTCGAGGTACCAGTCGCAGAACTCGTTCCAGACGAAGTCGTAGATCGTGTTGGCCACGTTGTCCAGGCGGTATTCGGCAAAGCCCTTGGCCACCTCGGCTTCGATGCGCTGCAGTTGCGAGACGATCCAGCGGTCGGCCTGGCTGAATTCCAGATAGCCACCGCCGGGCAGGCACTCGGCCGCGCCGTGTTCCTTCAGGCCGCAGTCCTGGCCTTCGCAGTTCATCAGCACAAAGCGGGTGGCGTTCCAGAGCTTGTTGCAGAAGTTGCGGTAGCCCTCGCAGCGCTTGCTGTCGAAGTTGATGGAGCGGCCCAGCGTGGCCAGGGCCGCAAATGTGAAGCGCAGCGCGTCGGCGCCGTAGGCCGGGATGCCGTCGGGGAATTCCTTCTCGGTCTGCTTGCGCACCTTGGGCGCGGTCTCGGGCTTGCGCAGGCCCTGGGTGCGCTTGTCGAGCAGGGGCTCAAGCGAAATGCCGTCGATCAGGTCCACCGGGTCGAGCACATTGCCTTCGGACTTGCTCATCTTCTTGCCTTGCGCGTCCAGTACCAGGCCGTGGATGTAGACGTGTTTGAACGGCACGCGACCGGTGAAGTGCGTGGTCATCATGATCATCCGGGCGACCCAGAAGAAGATGATGTCGTAGCCGGTGACGAGCACGCTGCTGGGCAGGTAGAGGTCGTAGTCTTGGTTCGTGCCTTCGGTGCCGCTGTCGAGCGTGCCGGCATCGGTCTTGCTCCCACTCGCTGCGCTCGCCATGTTGCTGCGCCCGGTCCCAGCGCGCTCGACAGCTGCGGCTTCTGGCCAGCCCATCGTGCTGAAGGGGATCAACGCCGACGAGTACCAGGTGTCGAGCACGTCTTCGTCGCGCTTGAGGGTCTTGCCCGGCGCCAGGGCTTGTGCCTCGGCTTCGTTGCGGGCCACGTACACCTTGCCGTCTTCGTCGTACCAGGCCGGGATCTGGTGGCCCCACCAGAGCTGGCGGCTGATGCACCAGTCCTGGATGTTGTTCATCCACTGGTTGTAGGTGTTGACCCAGTTCTCGGGCACAAAGCTCACCTGGCCCGACTGCACGGCATCGATGGCTTTTTGCGCGATGCTCTTGCCGGTGGCGTCGCCTTTGCCCACCTGGTTCATCGCGACGAACCACTGGTCGGTCAGCATGGGTTCGATCACCTGGCCGGTGCGGGCGCAGCGCGGCACCATGAGCTTGTGCTTTTTCACTTCGACCAGCTGGCCGGCGGCTTCGAGGTCAGCGACCACGGCCTTGCGGGCCACGAAGCGGTCCAGGCCGCGGTATTTTTCAGGCGCGTTGTCGTTGACGGTAGCGTCCAGATTCAGCACGCAGATCATCTCCAGCTTGTGGCGCTGGCCGACTTGGTAGTCGTTGGTGTCGTGCGCAGGCGTGACCTTGACCACGCCGGTGCCGAAGTCCTTGTCCACGTATTCGTCGGCAATCACTGGGATGGTGCGGCCGCACAAAGGCAGATTCACCTGCTGGCCGATCAGGTGTTTGTAGCGCTCGTCTTCAGGGTGGACCATCACGGCCACGTCGCCCAGCAGGGTTTCGGGGCGGGTGGTGGCCACGGTCAGCGAACCCGATCCATCGGCCAGGTCGTAGCGGATGTGCCACATCGAGCCGTCTTCTTCCTCGCTCTCGACTTCCAGGTCAGACACGGCGCTCATCAGCACCGGGTCCCAGTTCACCAGGCGCTTGCCGCGGTAGATCAAGCCCTGCTCGTAGAGCTTGACGAAAGTCTCGGTCACCACCTTGGACAGCTTCTCGTCCATGGTGAAGTACTCGCGGCTCCAGTCCACGCTGTCGCCCATGCGGCGCATCTGCTGGGTGATGGTGTTGCCAGACTGCTCTTTCCATTCCCACACCTTGGCCACGAAGTTCTTGCGCGCCTCGGCGGGCGTCGGCCCCATGTCGTGGCGGCTGATGCCCTGGGCCTGCAGCTGGCGCTCCACCACGATCTGGGTGGCGATGCCCGCATGGTCGGTGCCCGGAATCCAGGCGGTGTTGAAGCCCATCATGCGGTGGTAGCGCGTGAGGCTGTCCATGATGGTCTGGTTGAAGGCATGGCCCATGTGCAGCGTGCCGGTCACATTGGGCGGGGGCAGCTGGATGGCAAAGGCGGGGGCGCCATCCTTGGCGGCCTGGGTGCCGCGGAAACCGGCCACGCCATAACCGCGCTTTTCCCATTCGGGGCCCCATTGGGCTTCGAGAGCGGCGGGCTCAAAGGATTTGGACAGGCTGTCCAGGCCGGGCTGGGCGGGGGTGGTGCTCATGGTGGGGGGCTGGTTGTGGGGTCTGGCGCACAGGGTGGCCGTGCGGGTCGCTGAAGCGCGAAAGTGCCGATTTTACTGACCTCATTTTTCGTCGCCGTCTGCGCACACAGGCGTGGGCCAGTGTGCTGGATAGTTTTGTCTAGGGTTATCCCTTATCGTCATAGACGATCTCAATCGACCGGATTGCAAGGTCCAATTAGACGAACTTGCGGTCCGTCCTTAATCTTCGGCTCCTCTGGCAAGCACGCCAGGGTTTTGCAATGTCATTTCAACCCAAGGAGATATCCATGGCAGCACTCAAAGGCTCGCGTACCGAGCAGTGCCTGAAGGAAGCCTTCGCCGGCGAATCCCAGGCCAACCGCCGTTACCTGTACTTCGCAAACAAGGCCGACGTGGAAGGCCAAAACGATGTGGCCGCGCTGTTCCGTTCCACCGCTGAAGGTGAGACCGGTCACGCCCACGGCCACCTGGAGTTCCTGGAAGCCGCTGGCGACCCCGCCACCGGTCTGCCGATCGGCTCCACCCGTCAGAACCTGGAAGCCGCTGTGGCTGGCGAAACCCACGAGTACACCGACATGTACCCGGGCATGGCCAAGACCGCTCGCGAAGAAGGCTTTGACGAAATCGCCGACTGGTTCGAGACCCTGGCCAAAGCCGAGCGTTCGCACGCCAACCGCTACGCCAAGGCACTGGCCGAGCTGCAGGACTGATTGAGTCTTGTGTGTTGGGCGCTGGCTTCAGCGCCCAATGCAGAACACCCAACCACAACAAAAGGAGCACACCATGGCCCGTGAAGGCAATCTGGAAGCCCCCACAAGACACCCGCTCGACTGGCAAAACCCCGACTTCTACAACGAGGAGTCCTGCTTCAACGAGATGGAGCGGATCTTCGACATCTGCCACGGTTGCCGCCGCTGCGTGAGCCTGTGCGGTTCATTCCCCACGCTGTTTGACCTGGTCGATGAAGGCAAGACCGGCGAGCTCGATGGCGTGGACAGGAAGGACTACTGGAAGGTGGTGGACCAGTGCTTCATGTGCGACCTGTGCTACATGACCAAGTGCCCGTACACGCCGCCGCACGAATGGAACCTGGACTTCCCGCACACCATGCTGCGCGCCAAGGCCATCAAGTTCAAGAAGGGTGAAGTGGGCTCGGCCGAGCAGTTCCTGGCCTCGACCGACAAGCACGGTTCGCTGGCAGGCATTCCGGTGGTGGTGCAGGTGGCCAACGCGGTCAACAAGACCAGGGTCGCGCGCGGCATCATGGAAAACGTGCTGGGCGTGGACAAGGATGCCTGGTTGCCCGAGCTGGCGACGAAAAAGTTCCGCTCCAGCGCGCCAGCTGCCAAGGCCAGCAAGGTGGTCGACGGCGATAAGACG
>Ga0255167_1000660_pt1 | contig 10811 bp, 10 predicted proteins | sample Atl_Miss_RepA_8d_FD_183177 | JGI IMG/M metagenome (GOLD analysis project Ga0255167, IMG submission 183177) | Freshwater microbial communities from Altamaha River, Georgia, United States - Atl_Miss_RepA_8d | ecosystem: Environmental > Aquatic > Freshwater > River | place: USA: Georgia | collected... | reverse complement strand
AATTCCAATAATGGTCATTTCTCCTGCGGCAGTTGGATCCATGTTGGTTCCTTGAACAATCTTATAAATTTGATCTGCTGCAGGTGGTGATGATGGTGTTGCCTGACGGCAGGTAAATCTTCTTGCACCTACTTGGTTAAGAATGTATCCAGGACTAGCAGAACCGCCTGTTGGGTAAATTCTAACTGGAATATGGGGTGTTGTTGCAGAACCAAGCGTTCCGAACAATCGTTTTGGTAACTTATTTGCCATTTGATTTCTCCTTTGAGTGACGTTCTAGGTCTGCATGGTGGCACCCACACAATCTTCTAGATACTTTATTTATCTATTGATGTTTTTATCAAAATCGTCTGTTGTGCTTACAGATAAGCCTTTGCCAGTGCAAAAAGGATCTAATCTAACTATAGTTGATGTTACTGATACAATATCCACAGCATCTGTGCATACAAACATGTCTACTGCGTGGGCTCCTATCTTTTTAGCCCGAACTACTAATTTTTCTGCTGCGCCGGGTTTAATTAGATAACCGTATTGCCCTATATAAAAATTTCCAAATCCTTTTTCTTTATACACAGTTTCGGGTTTAAAATATTCTATAGGTTTGTTTATACATTTTTCTAAATCCGATTCGTAACTGTCTTTCCAAAAAATGCAGGGATCTAATCTACAAATATCTATAAAATTATTTTCAATATTGTCAGGCAATGGTCTTAAAAATACACCGTCGTGTTCTAAGATAGCGATAGTTTCGTTTAATGCAATGCACTTTTTCCATAAAAGGAAGTGGCTCATAAAACACCCTAAGTGACCTATTTTATTTGTTTGCATGGGTCTAACTTTGTGTTGTTTAAAAAGATGAAGACAGTTATTGCCCGGAATAGCTTCAAATAAATTTGCATCCAACCCAAACTCTTTTGCTATAGCAACATTCTTTTTACCGAGTTCTTGTCCCAATCTATGGTCATTTAATGTTATATGAAATGATTTCATTGACTTAGCAGAGCCATAAGCTCTAGTTTTTCTACCGTTGAAATAACCCTGTTTATTTCGTCTAATTCGTGTTGTGCGATTTCTAAATATTTTTTACTTTTAGTCTGTCGATAATGCACACCTGCAATAGCAAAATTTTGAATGTGTTGTTCTACGATATGTTCTATCTGATTAACGTCATGTGCAAACATAGGAAAACGTTTACGCCAATTAGACATATGGCGTCTTAGTTCTGGAAAATCTCTATCGCTTTCTACATTCACGTAGATATTTAAGTCAAACAAAAAGGACCCGAAGGTCCTTTTTGATTTCATCGTCCTAGGATTAGATGAATGTTGCGTTACTGATAGTAACTGTTCCTAGGTAGTCAGCTGCGTTACCTAGAGATGATGCTGTGTTTGTTAACTCAACATATCCGTAACGTGTCATAAAGCTAACTACTGGTTCAAATGTGCTAGGATCTAGAACAACACCGCTGCTCATCAATGGAATGTATGGGCAGTAGAATGCTGCTGCGTCAGATTCGCTAGAACCTTTGTAACCGATCAACACTTTGTCGCTGCCAGAAGTTTCTGTAGCAAATGTGTTAACATAAATCTTCATTGCGCCGTTCAATGTTCCAACGAACTTGGTGTTTGTTGGAGCTTCGAATGTGCCTTCTGTTGTTCTTGCGAATGCAGAAGTTGTAGCACTTTGAAGGATTGTTAGAGCCTGTGGAGATACCACAGCCCAGTTACCTGCGCCGCGACGTGTGCGCTGTGCAATTCTGTTAGCTACGCGATTGATAGCAACAGCTAGAGCAGCGTGTTCGTCACCAACGAATGTTGCTGTGCCAGAAACTGCTGCCTGGTCATAAGCAATATTGTTTTGTGAACCAGCTAGTGTCAATAAAGAAGATAGAACTTCTTGATCGATTTCAGCTGTAATTTCTTGAGCAAGAGCAGCCATGATTTCTGCTTCGATGTCAATACCTTGTTGGGCTTGTGCATCTTGAGCAGCTTCAAATGTCCAGCGAGCTGATAGCTTTCTGGTCTTAGCTTCTACAGTTTGCTTCAAGATTTGAATGCTTAGTCTGTTTCCAGCTACACCTTCTTTGGCAGCAGTTGCGTCTGCTTTGCCATTGGTGTTACCAGAATAGCCTTCAGCAATCTTGAATGGGCTTAGTGCCTCTTCGCCAGCTGTTGTAGATCCACCTGCGCTACCTGTGAAGCTATCTGCATAGCGAACACGTAGAGTATGAATTTGACCAACTGGTCCTGTCATTGGCTGAACGCCAACCAACTCGTTAGCAATAACGGTTGGCATGACACGTCTGATCACTGGTAGGATCACACGATTTAGTGTTGCAACGTTACCGGCGGAAGTAGCACCAGCAGTAGCACTCTCTGACAAATACTTGCGGGTATTTTCTAGAGTAGCTGCCATTACTGAACGCTTGTTACCTTGTAGGCCTTCTAAGAGAGCCTCTTTAGTTTCCGACCAGCGTGACTCGAGTAATTGTGACATTATAGTTCTCCTTAAACTTTAAGTCCCGCAAGCCTGCGGATGTCAAAAATTTCAGCGGTTTTTTCTTCTTGACCGCTTGTTTGTTGTGCCTTCTTGTCGCCTGTAATTTCTTTGCCTTCTGTCAGTGCTTTCTTCGCCGGTATTCCACCATCCATTACAGCTGGTAGATACTTGTCGAAAGCTGATCTTAATTTTTCAGTTTGAACTGATTCTAGTAAGTCGCTCATAACATTACGTTTGTCGCCGCTTAGTGGTCCTAACAACTCGCCCATTAGATCTTTGCGAGTAGCTTGGTCACGTGCGATACGTAATTCTTGTTCTCTGCTTTCTACTAGTTTTTGTGATTCTGCAACAATCTTTGCTGCTTCTTCTAATTCTGCTTCTTTTTGTGAAACAATTTGTAGAAGTTTAGCGGTTTCAGACTTCTCATTTAAATGAGATGCTGCATACTCGCTTGCGAAGCTTTCAAAAATTCTGCGACCAAAGTCGTTCTTGCGAGCAGCTTCGATATCCTCACGTAACTGAGTCATTTCAGCTTTCAATCCTTTGGAGATCGATTCTGAAACTAACTGAGCTGAGCGAGCGATGAACTCTTTCTTAACCTGTTCGAACTTAGCTTTGCTTTCGCGAACCAATTTAACTTTGGTTTCAGCTAGATCCTTCTTGTCACTGTGGAATTCTGCGATTTCTTTCGCTAGTGCATCTACAATGAATGATTCTAGTTTAGCTACATTAGATGCAACTTTCTTGCGATCTTCATGTAGTTCTGCTAGTTCTTTCTTGAGGTTATTAAAGACAAATGATTCCATTGCAGTGGAATCATCTTTCATCTTCTTAGCATACTTGGCACGAGCTTCAATAAGACCTTGACGATCTTCTGCCAGTTCACCTAATTCTGCTTGTAGGCGATCCGATAACATTGCTTCAACGGCTTCCACCATTGCAGTTTTGTCATGCTCGTATTTTTGAGCAAACTCCTCACGGAGTTGTGCTGTGACTTGTTCACGGTTTTCTTGAATTCTGCTTTGCCAAGCGGATTCAATCTCCGATTTAATTTCCTCGGAAATCACATTGTTCTCGAACAATTGTTTTACGATGTCTAGCATGTGATTCTCCTTCGTTATTTGAGTCTAGAGATGATTCTCTTTAGTGACTCTGCTAGGTATTTTTGAGCCTGTGGATCGCCTTGGACTTCTTTTGCTATTCTAAATGCCTGATATCCACCTGTGTTATTCATCAGATGTTCATAAACTGGTGTTGGGTATGCTCCCGGGGCAGATGGTTGAGCTACTACGTCGACTGTGATAATTTCAAAACCATTGACATTACCACTATTATCTACTTCACCGGAACCTCTACTACTAACACCCAACTTAACTCCCGACTCCAACATGGTCTGAACTAACTGACCCATTGGAGTAGGAAGTATTTTAAGTTTTCCGTAACCGTTAGGACCATCCATCCACATCTTGGTAATCATATGACTAACACGATCTAGATTGATTTTTAAATCCTGTGGGTGATCAACTTCTCCTAGCACAGAGTATCCGCCAGAGATCTGTTCGTTGAGCGTTTTGACAGCCCTGCCAATTTCCTGAGAAGAATAAACACGCTGGTTTGCATTGCGGATGTCTCCTTGAATGCAAATGCCGTTTAGATACAGGGACTTTTTGTCCCCGCTCTCATCTCGCTCCAAGACAATCTGGGCCTGGTCGTAACTCAAATGTTCGGCTAGTGTCGTTCTCACTGTCACGTCCTATTATCTACGGCCACGGAAAAGACTTTGCTTGTTGTCAGCTGATTCTTTTGCACCAGCTTTCTCAGCACCATGTCCTGGCTCTTTCTTTGAAAAAGCGCCGCCAGCTTTACCGCCTGGGACATTGATGTTGCCTGCGTTATCTTCTGTTGGTTTTTGCTTAATTAGGCTTGAACCTTTTAGTTGTCCTTTGTTTGCTTCAACTGGGCTGCTTTCTGTTCCGCCTTGAGCGATGTTAGAAGCTGTTCCGCCCATATCGTTCTTACCAGCTACGATTGATTTGGTGTTTGCACCGTTATCGCCTGCTGTTGGTTTTTGAACTTTTTCAACATACTCACGAACTGTGGCTAATTCTGGATCCATGGCGTCTTTCATTTCTTCATCGCCGCCCATTTCGTCTTCACCAGACTCATGACCTTTTAGTTCGTCAAACTTAGCTTGTAGCTCGTCAACAATAGCGTCTAAGTCTTGGAAAAGTTCTTCTTCAGACTTTTCGCCTTCTTCACCTTCTTCGTCGTCCATGCCTAACTCACCTTCTAGGTCGTCAGTAGGATCGCCGCCCATATCGCCCATATCGTCGTCACCTTCGATAGCGATATCTTCAAATTCTTCGTCAACTTTTTCGTCGTCTTCGTCTTTTTCTTCATCAGAAGCTTCGTCGACTTTATCTTCGTCTTCGTCTTCGTCTTTTTCTTCTTCTAGATCAAAATCTTCTTGGATTAAACCTTCGTAGATTTCACGTGAACGAGCAACTACATACTCGTGGAATAATTCTTCAGCTTTTTGCTGTTCGTCATTAACAAGATGCTCAAGCATCTGCTCTAAAATATTTTTATCGGCCATAGCTATTCTCCTAATTGTCAAGGCTGTGCTTTATTTAACACGCAGATTACAAATGGGGGTTAAATGGTAGTTTTTTGATCGATTCGATCGAGATAAAGTGAATTTGTGAACTTTTGCCCAAATTCTTTATAGGTTATGTGTGTAAGGTTTGGCAGCGTGGGTCCTAATTTATCTGGTATAAAACCTCCCGGCTCTATCACCCTAATAAAATTAGTGTGTTTAAAATCTTTAATTACTTTTTCAGTTTGACTTAACCAGTTACCAAAAAATGTAGCAGAATCTGTGGATTTTTTGTAGTTAAACGTATCTGCATATATGTTGTTGAATTTACCGTTCAGGCCCTGATAATCAAATCCTAAGATATAGATATCTTTGTGTCCGTTAGTTGCTGCGAACCAAAGTGCTGTAGGTCCTGAACTCCAGCCTTTATGAGGTGTAAAAAAGTTAATATTGTGCTTAGAAGTAATACCTTTGTTAGCATTGGTCCATACTTGATGGTCTTTGTGCCATCCAGATGCTATGATCTCGTTGACCATTTTAACGTCTACTGCTACTAAAAAATGAGGATTAAACTCTCTATACTGTGCGTTACAGCCGTATACTGTGCCGACACTCGTAAGACTAGAAACGTCAACGCATTGTCTGCTGACGCCATTTCCTATGATAAACGCGGTGTTATTGGGCTGGTGCTGCTTCGGCTGGTGTTGCATACATCTGTCTAATAAAGTTTAGTTCAGATTCCTGTTCAACCATATGAGCTTCGCTCTGTAGTCTCATTTGATTGATCATTTTGAGAGTTAAGCGAATTTTACGTGTATCTTCTTTTTCTAAAACAGAACTATCTCTGCTATTGTCGTATCTACGATCATTAGCAAAGTCGTTGTTTTTTTCGTTAAAATAGAAAAATTCGTTAAGAAGCATAGTGTATTTATTATTGAGCCGGAGCTTCTGCTGGAGGTGCTTCTTCTCCACCTTCGGCACCAGCTTCTGCTGCTGCTGCCATATCCGGTGGTGCTTCTGCACTTTGTCCGGCGGTTTCTGCTGATAAGCCGCCTGGTGATACTCCTACAGATCTCATATCCTGTGCGGAATCTGTTTTTGGTTTTAGAGTAGAACCGTTTTCTTCCCTCCACAATCTTTCATTTTCTTTAATCTCTTCTTCAGTCATACCTAAGAATCGTTTCATAGCAAAACGTTTGCTTAGATGCGGAATTTGAACAACTTGTGTAAATGTTGCTGCTCTGGCTGTGTCTAATTCACTTTGGCGATAAGCGGCAAAGTTTTGTGGTTGATTAAATTTAAGTTCGAACAATCCAGAATCGATGTTAATACCTTGGCTGTTTAACCAAAGTTTAAATTCTAGATCAAATGTTTCTACAATCATAGATTGTAGACGTTTGCAGTATTCGTTGAATCTTAATTCTTGGATGTAGGCTGTTCCGACTTTTCCGTCAGCCATTGTATTTGGCTGCTCGTCAATGGCCGTTGGAAGATATGAAGCAGGAATGCGAAGAGCCCTAAAAAGTTTGTTAGTAAAATAACGCAGATCTGTAATTTCGCCAAGGTTAGTGCCTCCAGGTAAAGTTTCTACTTTACTGCCACGACCTTCAGCAGTTTGTGGAAAGAAGTAATCTTCGTTTACACTTAGTGGATTATAACTAGCGTCTATGACATTTGCTCCACCGCCTGTGGCTGATGGAATACGTCTTTGTTGGATTTCGTTTTTAACACGTTCAACAAAGCTCATAGCCATATGCGCTGGCATATTTCCAACGTCTACATAGAAAATACGTCTTTCTGGAGCACGTTGTATACGATAGATAATGATAGCATCTTCAAGCAGTTCTTTCTGCTTGTAAACTTTGAATACTGATTCTAACAGTGAATTACCAAAAGGATAGTTATTGTCTAAACCTTCTGATAACGAAATATGTATAACATTTTTTGCATCAACTGCGATTTCGTTTTGAGCATTTTGGAATCTTGTTCCAGGTGTATTTGCTGTAGCACCTACCATGCCTCGACCAAATCCACCACCTGTGGTATAAGAACTTGTGCCGCTTGGAGATGTGTTTGCAGTTCCGTGCGGTGTTACTGCTATTAAGTCTTTGAAATTAAAGTTAATATCTTTTAATACATATTGCTCAGGAATTTTTCCTTCGCTTTCGTTTACAATAATTTTAGATACTTTGGCAGCATCAACAAATAGCCATTTTTTAGTTTGAGGATCTCGGACAAAGAAACAGTCTCCGTATTTGAATGCGTTTCTAACTATACGGAAAATCCTAGTTTCAAATTGGTTCTGCTTGCACCATTTTTGTAAACTGTCTTTGATAATTTTAACTTCTGTAGAAGTAGGCTGTCCTCTAAATCCAATATGAAATGGAGTAAAGTTTTCTTTGTCTTTTTGTGTGCAAAACTCTGCTAGGATATCTAGAGCAGCATTAACTTCGCTGTCCATATCCATTGTATCGTATTGCATATAACGCTCAACACGATTTGGAGCTCCTGCATAAACATCTGGTAAAAACGAACTGTAATTAGCTCGTGCGGGTCCTGGTCGACCTCTGCTACCAATCGGGCTTACCGATTTGGCATTGTCAATGTTAACAGGAGTAAAGTATTTTTTCCAACTCATTTTTATATTATCACTTAGACAGCGGCATATACATCACCAGAGAAGCTCTGCTGAACAGATAGCTGTTTCTCATTGACTTCGTGAACACCTTTATTGATTTTGATAAGCTGATCCATCTTAGTATTTAAGCTAGCCAACAATGTTTCAGCACTTTCTTGAGTAGCTGGTGCTTGCCTTGGATTCTGAGGTCCAGCAGAATTATTTTGGTTGCCTCTTGCTCTATCTTCTTCTGCTTTCTTGAATGCTGCATCTTTAGCTTCAGCTTCTTTCCTTTTGGTTTCGGCCTGATTAACTACTTCTCTTCTAGCACCTTCTGCACTTTCTGCAGCTGGTTTTTCTGGTTCTTTGATAAACGCACTCTTTTGTTGTTTAGCATAACCCAACAACATCTGTGTAGGATCTTCGAGGTTTAATTCTTCTTCTTTTAACTCAGCTGCTTTATCTCTGGCTTTTTGTTCTCTTTCGTTGGCTCCGGCTAATCCGCCAGCACCTTTATTTTTTAGATCAACAATCTTTTGATCTATTTTTGCTGCGGCTGCTTTACGCTCTTGAGCTTTGTTTTCAGAAGAACGTTCAGCAGCTTTGACTTCTCTTTCTTTATCTCTGTCTTTTTCTCTTTGATCTAATTCTTTACGAGTTTGATCTCGAAGTTCTTGACGTTTTTTAGCTTCCTCTTCTGATATGCCTCCTAGAGCATTGGGAATCATTACCAATAAACCATCCATCCAATCTTGTAGTGTTAACCACAATCTTGAAAGATTATCTTTAACTGCTTCTATAGCTGTATTAAATGACCAACCAGATTTATAGAGATATGTAAACAGTGCAACTAGAGCAACAATAGGTGCAACGAATGCGAGTATTGGTGCTGCTGCTGCCCAGGCTGCTCCAGCAAGGCCAGCGAGTCCTAAGTTTGAAGCGATAGTAAGTCCAGTTCTTATTAATTCTAATCCATTCATGATCGCTACATAGCCTGCATAGGCTACCAGTGCTGTTCCTAAAGCTAACAATATAGGCTGCAGATTATCAGCAATGAATGTATACATCTTTTCAAATACAGGATAGACATAGTCCATAATGACGCCGCCGATGGTCTGTAGTGCAGGCCATACATACGTTTGAATTACATCTCCCACAGCCTGGAGAGCTGGCCACACATCTACCATTATTATCGCGGCAAGGTCTAGGAATATAGGATATAGTGTATCTTTAATAAATGTAGAAACTTCTTCAAATACTGGTTTTAGAGTATCTAATAAAAATGTTCCTACCTCTGTTACCACTGCCGAAAATATATGGAATGCTGGAACTACCCAATTCATTACAAGGTCAGCTGCAACCTGGAACGCTTTTAATAATAAATCAAGTATACCGCTGTTAGCCAGTGCCATTTGAAAACTGTTACTAAATGCCGCAAGATTCTGTTTGGCTTTTTCCATGGCCGCGGCTTGTGCCGCCTGTGCTTTTTCTTGTTCTGTCAGTGCTTTTTCTTTTCCGTTGATATCACGCTTGGCTAATTCAGCAAGACCAATATAGGTGTTACCAAATTGTTGAGTGTTATATAGAGCCTGTGTTCTAGCTTCTTCTGATCCTGCTGCTATTTTTGCTTCTGCAATAGCACCTTTATAGGCATTGTCGTAGGCTGCTTGAGAAACTTTTCCACCGCTCTTGATAATGTTACCCATGCGCATAACTTCTTGAGCAGTTCCTCCCATTTGCTGATTAAACATGATAGCAGCATCAGAAGTAATGTTACCTGTAGCAATCATGTCTTTGACTGCTTCTTGTTGTTCCTTAGGGAACTGACTGATGAAGTTGTTCATCATTTTTTGTTGATCAGCATCAAGGTTAGCAATCGCAGCACGGAACTGTGCGTCTTTCATTCTTGCTTCTTGTTCTTTTTGTATCTCTGCTCTATTCTGACCAGTGATCTTTGCCAATGCATCTAATTCTTTGAGATATTGACCAGCACCTTGTGCTAGTTCTCTTGTAGACTTTCCTTGTAATGCTCCGTTGGCTCCATATATTTTCATATAGGTAGCCATACCTTGATTGACCTGTTCTGTGGTCATACCGAGACCGTAAAGCTGTGCTCCAATTCCACTGTTGCGGATTTCTTTGGCAGCTCCTGCGAATCGTTTAGCACCTTCTTCAGTGGTGCCGCCTAATGTCATTAATGCTTCACTGTTTTGTGCTATTAGTGAACCAAACTTATCCATGGTCATACCAGCTGCACTAGACGCTGCTGCAAAGTTATTAAGACTATTTCCAAAAGTTGCACCGCCAGCTGTAGCTGATTGGTATGATGCTAATGTTTTATCAGCCGCTGCTGCCACTGCGCCAAATACTGTGCCTAGAACTGGTATTCCAGAAAATACAGAAGCAGCACCAGTAAAGCTATCTCCAACGTTGGCAAATTTCTGTATTAGCTGTGCGCTCTGCTCACCTAAGGCAAAAAATCCACCAGTTAACTGTTGAACTGGTCGGATAGCAGCACCAACTGCTTTACCTAATCCAAAAAGACTAGGAGCAGCTTTACCGCCTTCTTTACCGCCTTCTTTACCGCCAGGCCCTCCAGCTTTGCCTTTTTCTTCTGGACCGGGCTTACCACCTTTTTTATAGCCCCCGCCGGCGCCGCCTTCAATAGCTTTTAGAATATCTCTGAGTGTAGATTCTGTGGCCGCATTTTTGGCTTCTACTTCACCGACACCTGGAATATTGATCATTACACCGGCCATATTTTATTTTTTCCCCAGAAAAATGCGCATATAAATACAAGACGCTAATTGTATTTATTGGAGAAAAAATGAGTGATTTATTAAATCAACAGACAGCACAGAAAAAAAATCCGTTGGCTGGTTGGTTTCGACAACCAAAGATTTATGTGAAACTGCCCTCTAACGGTGAGTTCTACCCGGCAGGCGCATTAGATGTCAGCACTACAGGAGAATATCCAGTATATGCAATGACAGCCAAAGATGAACTAATGATGAAAACTCCCGACGCATTATTGTCAGGACAAAGCACAGTTGAAGTTATTAAAAGTTGTTTTCCTGCGATTCTTGATCCGTGGAAGAT
>Ga0255167_1000659_pt1 | contig 10814 bp, 7 predicted proteins | sample Atl_Miss_RepA_8d_FD_183177 | JGI IMG/M metagenome (GOLD analysis project Ga0255167, IMG submission 183177) | Freshwater microbial communities from Altamaha River, Georgia, United States - Atl_Miss_RepA_8d | ecosystem: Environmental > Aquatic > Freshwater > River | place: USA: Georgia | collected... | reverse complement strand
CCCAGCACGTGGTGGCGACCAGCAGTGGCCCGGCGTGCGGCCAGGTAGCTGTGGATGTCGGCCCCACGAAAACCGTAGATCGACTGCTTGGGGTCACCGATCAGGAGCAGCGCAGCATCCTGCCGGTTATCGGCCGTGCAGTAGATGCGGTCGAAGATGCGGAACTGCAGTGGCGAGGTGTCCTGGAACTCGTCGATCATGGCGACCGGAAATTGCGCGCGCAGGCGCTGCGCCAGACGTTCGCCCGAATCCGGGTCGACCAATGCGACATCCAGACGGTGGAGCATGTCGGTGAAACCGAACTGACCGCTGCGCCGCTTGAGCTCGGCCATGCGCTGCTGCACATGGGTACGGGCATGCAGGCGGGCAGCGTGTACAGGGTCAGGCAAGTTCTGCAAGGCTTTTTGAAGGTCGGCGAAAGCCTGGCTCTCGGGCGGCAGATCCAAGGGCGGCTCGCCCGGCTTGCGACAAGCCAGCAGGCCTTCCGGGGTGAAGCGCGCCCAGCCTGCCTCTTTCATGTTTTTCTTCAAGGCCGATGCGTCGTCGGAGCCTGCTGCCCAGCTCTTGAGTACACCCAGCCACTCGGCACATTTTTTGGCACTCAGCTTGCGGCCATCCCAGCTGGCTTTGTGGTGCTCCAGTTGCGCCTCGATCCAGCCCAGCAACTTGTCGGCTTTCTCGTCCCAGCCCTGCTTGAGGGCCTGGAGTAGCGCCTCACGTTCGGCCAATGCAGCCCCCAAAACCTGCGCCAGCGTGCCGGGCGCAGCATCTGGCAATGACACAGCCATCAGGGCCTTCATGTCCTTGTCAAGCGCCTCGACATCGGGCCAGATGCGCTGCACCTGCTCGACCAGCGGCACCGCCATGGGGTAGAGCTGCTGGCGCCAGTAGTCCTGCACGGCCTCCAGGCGCAAGGCGGCTTCGTCGCCGACCAGCTGCTCTTCAAACAGGTTGCCGCTGTCGAACGCGTGCTCGCGCAGCATGCGCTGGCACCAGGCGTCGATGGTGTAGACCGCCGCATCGTCCATGGCCTGCGCCGCCAGCGCCAGCCGATAGGCAGCTTGCTCGCGCGGCTCGCCCTCGTCGTACTCGTCGCGCAGTTGTTTGAGGAAGTGGTCCTCGGTTTCGGCGGTACCGCGAAACACCTGTGCCGCCTCGGTCAGGCGAGCGCGGATGCGGTCCGACAGCTCGCGGGTGGCCGCACGGGTGAAGGTCATCACCAGCACGTCCTGCGGCAGCAGTGGCCGCACGGGCGCAGTCAGATCGCTGCCATGGCCCAGCACCAGGCGCACATACAGCGCAGCAATCGTCCAGGTCTTGCCCGTACCGGCACTCGCCTCGATCAGGTGGCTGCCACGCAGCGGAAAGCTGTTCGCATGCAGGGTATGGGCACTCATGCGACCTCCTGATGCCATTCGTCGTGGCTCGCATCGGGCAAGGTCTCGATGTCGAGTTGCGCAGCCCATTCAAGCAAAGGCGCATACACGGCTTGCGCCAGCCGGTCGAGGGCGCCAGTGGCCAGAAGCGCCTGCAGCTCGGGGTAGGTGCGGGCCAGCGCCGGGTCCTTGTCCCGCTCGGCACGCCTGAAGTCACTGCCCTCGTAGAGATCGGCCAGCGCGTTGAGCTTGTCCGGGGCCTTGAGCCACTGCAAGGCCACGGCAGGCGGCAGCGGCAGCGGCCAGCGCATCCCTTCGGCCCAGATGTCCAGCAACTGCTGCAGCTGGGCACGGGCGATTTCGGGTTCTTGCGCGGGCACACGCAGCACGGCGTTGCGGCCCACCACCACACAGCGCAGCGGCTGGCCCATGGCCGCTGCAGCGAGCGAATGCAGCCAGATGTCGATCAGCTTGTCGGCATAGGGTTGAGGCGCCTTGGGCTGCAGGTCGGCCAAGGCATGGGCGCGCAGGCTCAGCGACAGCCAGCCGCCCTCACCGGCCAACACCCCCACCAGCACGTCCTGCAAACGGGCCTGCGGGTGCGCCAGATCCACCAGGATGCGCTCGGCCGCCTCGGGGTAAGCCTCGCGTTCGCGCAGAGCCACAGCCAGCTGGGTCTGCAGGATGTGCGAGAGCTTGTGTGCTTCGAGCGTGCCCACACCCGCCAGGGGCAAGGCACCGGCCTGACGCAGGCGCTGCACCACACGCTGCGCATGGCCGGGCAAGATGTCGACCTGCAGATCGGCAGGCAGATGCTGCAGTTCGTGGTCGAGCAACTGGTAAAGATGGAGCCCATCGAGGCCAAATCGTTCTTCGTCGTGCAGTTGACTGCGCTCGTCTTCGAGATGCACCTGCAGGCGCTCGCGGAAGAAAGCCGCCACCGGCTTGCGCAAAAAGCGGGCGAGGTGGGTCAGCGTGATGACAGGCACGCCTTGGGCGGATTCCAGCGGTGGCAACAAGGCGAGAGATCGCGGCGGGGGCGCCGCTCCCACAACGTCCCTGGCAGGTGCAGTGCCCTCGCCGCAATGGCTGTCCTGTGCAGCGCGCCATTCTTTGGCATAGGTCCGCAATCGACTGCCCTCTTCAAAGTAGGCACGGCTAAAGGGTTGCAGCGGATGCACCGTGGTCAAACGCTGTGACATCCCTTTGCCCCACAGCAGATCGATCTCGTCGCGCAACTGAGACACCAGCACCGACGGCGGTTGCTCGCTGTTGTCTCGCACGCTGCGGCCACTCCAGCTCACATACAGCACCTGCCTGGCCGACAGCAGGGCTTCGAGCATGAGCTGGCGATCGTCGTCGCGGCGTGAGCGGTCGCCCGGGCGCTGCATGCCAGGCAGGCCCATCAGGTCAAAGTCGGCACGGGGGCTGCGGCGCGGGTAATCGCCGTCGTTCATGCCCAGCAGGCAGACCGCCTGGAAAGGGATCGCCCGCATCGGCATGAGGGTGCAGAAAGTCACTCCGCCCGCCCTGAAGCGCTGCTCCAGCCGAGGGGTCTTGAGCGCCTCCAGCCAGGCTGAGCGGGCCACCGCCAGCGGCACGGCTTCCTCAAAGCCTGCTTCATCGCAGGCACGCACCCAGTCTGCCAGCGCCTGCTCCAGTGCGGCCAGCGCATGGCGGTCGTTGTCATCGCGCGGCTTGAACAGGGCAGTCAGCAGGTTGCGCCCGCGGTCGGCCCACTGCGCGGGCGTGGCGCTTTGGGTGCAGACATTCCACCAGTCGATGAGCGCCTGCAGCAGATGGGCCAGCGAACCAGCCAGCTCGGCATCGAGCCCGCCAACCTCGGCATAGGGCGCCATGCCCTGTGCATCGGCTGGCAGCGGGTCGGCACCGCAGGCATAGCCCATGAGCATGCGCTGCACACCGAACAGGGCCGAGTTGTCCTCGCCGCACACGCCCAGGCCCAACCCCATCCGGTGATCGGCGGACAGTCCCCAGCGGATGCCCGAGCCCGCCATCCAGCGGGTGAGCGTGGGCAGGCTTTCTTCGCTCAGGCCAAAGCGGGCCGCGAGCGCGGGCACCTCGAGCAGCTCGACCAGTTCACTCATACGGCCGCGCTGATGCGGCAGCGCCAGCAGCCATTCGACCGCGTGGATCAGCGGGCTGACGGCTTCTGCGCCCAGGTCAGCAATGTCAAAGGGGATGAAACGTGCATCGCTGCGTTTGTACTGGCCAAACACGGCGCGGATGGCCGGGGCCATGCGTTCGATGTCGGGGACCATGACCACCACATCGCGCGGTGACAAAGGCTGGCCACCGGGCGGCGTGTGGAACCACTGCAGCAGCTGGTCGTGCAGCACCTCGAGTTCGCGCACCGGACTGTGTGCCACAGTGAACATGACCGAAGTGTCATCAGGGGCCAGCGAATGGGGCGGGTGATCGGCGTTCGACGGGACCAGGTCGCGGATGCGCTGCTGCAGCTGGGTCAGCAAACGGGTGGGGTCTTCGCCGGGCACATCATCAAAGAAATCCAGCCTCGGCCACTGCGTGATCTGGCGCGCGACCTGCAGGTCATCGAAGGCGTCGAGCTGACGCACGAAGTCACGCCCTTGCCTGCCCCAGGCGGCCAGCAGCGTGGGCGCATGCAAATGCATCTGGGCCAGCGGCAGCTGCGCCAGCGCCTCGCCGCGGTAGGCATGGCGCCGCCGCTCGGCCTGCAGCCATTCGCGACCATCGATGATGTCACCCCAGTGGTACTGACAGGGGTTGGGCACAGCCAGCAAGACCTGGCTGTGGGCGGCCAATGCGGCCAGCATCTCCAGCAGCTGTCCGGGCATGTGACTCATGCCAAACACCGACACACGCCGCGCCACGGGGCTCGCGAGCGGCTGGCCCGATTGCAGGTGCGCCAGCGCCCGGGTATGCAGCGCCGGGCGGGTGGCCTCGCGCTGGCCGGCATCGAGCGTGGCCAGCACGCGCCGCCAGAGTTCGGCCTGCCAGAGCTGGTCTTGGGCCAGCGTCTCCTGGCCAACGGCCTTGCGCAAGACGTTGCGCCCGGCGGCCCAGTCCTGAAGCCAGTCGGGGCGGTAGATCTGGTATTGGTCAAACAGGTCGGCCAGACGGATGGCCAGCTGCAGCAGACGGTCGGGTTCATCGCCGCGCAGGAAGCCCGCTACCGGCTGGAAGACGGGATCGTGCAGACAGCCAGGCAACAGGGCCATCAGCCGCCAGGTCATGGGCAGCTTGTCCAGTGGTGAATCGGGGGGCACGTTGTGCGAACCCAGCACCTGCCGATAGGTGCGCCACAAAAAACGCGAGGGCAGCTCCACCCGCGTGGCGGCGCAGACCCCGGCCTGGCGGGCCAGCTCGATCTTGATCCATTCGGCCATGCCATTGCTCTGCACCAGCACCACCTCGCTCTCGAGCGGCTGCAAGGGATGGGCACGGAGCCAGCCCGTGAGGGTATCGGCCAGCACCTCGGCGCGGTGGCTGTGCAGGGCAATGAAACCAGGCTGAAGCAGGTTGGCCGACATGCGCGTAGTCAACAGAGCGCCACTGCCGTGGCTGGCAGCCGCACAAAACAGCGCTCGCTGTCTTCAAGTGGGCCAGGCGCGTGGAGAAACAACAGCGGTTCGAAACTCATGAAGCGGATGAATGGGGGCAATGACAAGACCAAGAATAGCCGCAATCCTGCACCTGTCGGGGCTCAGCAGGCGAGCCCCGATATGCCTTTTTTTTAGGCATCACGGCGCGAGGCGCATGGTGATGGGCCTGTGCGCGTTGTTCCGCAAGTTATCCACACCTTTGACCACGGGCTTTGGGGAAAGTTTGTCTCTTCCCTCTCCCGCTCTTGGCATGGTCTCGCCCTCTACTTAATGACAGTTGATTTTTACAGTTTTACTGTTATTATTCTCAAATGGACGCCGTTTTCACCCTCGACCAGCTGTGCACGCTGGCCGGCAGCACCAAGCGCACCGTGCGCTATTACGTGCAGCTGGGCCTCGTGGACCGGCCGGTGGGTGAAACGCGGGCGGCGCGTTATGGCCGCCGGCACCTCGAGCAGCTGTTGCAAATCCGCCAGCTGACCGAGGCGGGGGTGTCCCTGGATCGCGTGCGCGAAGTCATGGACGGTCAGCCCACCCCTGTGCCGCCACGCGCACGCGCCCCCGGCAGCGTGCAGCTGCGCAGTCACGTCCTGGTTGCCCCCGGGGTGGAACTGCAGATCGATCCCGACGAGGCCTGCATCCCGGCCGAACGCCTGCACGAATTCGTGCGGGCGGTCATGAACCAATGGAGCCAGCACCATGAACAAGCCCACTGAACTTTTCGGCCTGTATTGCCCCGACGGCCGTCAGGCCCAACTGTTGTCGGTGCAGGTCCATGTCGAAATCCTCGGATTGATGCTGCGGCTGAGCGTGCGACAAACCTGGCGCAATGCCAGCGGCGCGCCGATGGCCACGCGCATGCGCTTGCCCCTGGCATGGGACGAGACGCTTTTGGCCCTGGAAATCGAACGCGCCGGGCACACACAGGCACTGCGCACGGTCTCGCGCGAGAGCCGCACGCATTGCAGCGCCACACCGGACCTGTTGGCCACGGGCGAACAGGTCACGCTGCATTGGCGCGCCGCACAGCTGCTCAACCTGCAAGGCGGCAGCCTGCGCCTGAGTCTGCCCGCGGGTCTGGTGCCGGCTACGGCGCGCAGCTCGGAGCTGCACATCGAGGTTCATGATCCGGTTGCCTTGGGCACCGTGAGCTGCGCCACGCACAACATGGCGCGTGTACGTCATGCCAATGGACTGACACTGCGCTGGCGGTCTGTCCAAGGCCTGGGCAAGGACTTGCTGCTGACGGCGCACGGCCTGCGGGACAGTGCGCTGGGCGTAGCCACTCCCCTGAAGGACGAAAGCGGCACCTGCGCACTGCTGGTCAGCGCCTGCCCAAGGCTTCACAGCTTGCAGGCGCCTGGACGCGCGTTGCGCCTGAAATTACTGGTCGACAGTTCGAGCACCATGCCGACAGAAAGGCTTTCGCAAATCCGCCATGCCCTGGACCGCGTGCTGGAAGATCTGCAGCCCCTGGACGAGCTGTCTTACAGCCGCTATGGCGAAAGGACCGTGCACGACCTGCCCCGCCTGCAGGCCTGTACCGAGGCCTACCTGCGCAGACTCCGTGCGCTGGCGCGGCACACCAACGCCGACCTCGGACCGGCCCATGCGATCCCTGCTGTCCAGTCCGTGCTGGCGATCACCGACGAAAACGAGGAGACGGTGAACGACGTCGATATTCTCTTGATCACCGCCCAACCGATCTGGACTGTGGATCCCCTTTTGCAGGCCTTGCGCAGCAGACAGCATCGACTGCATGTGCTGGCGGTAGGACAAGGAGCGGAAGGCCTGTGGCGGGAGCTGGCCCAAGCCACGGGCGGAAACTGCGAGTCTCTGGGCCATGGCCAGCACAGCCTGCAGGCGCTGATGCGCTTGTTTGAGCGGCTGCGCCAGCAGCGACCAGTGCAGGTCAGTTTGACGCTCAGTGGTGCCGAGACCGATGCCATGAGCAGCGACAGGCCCCTGGCCGACGGGGACACCGTCCACCTCTGGGCACAAATACGGCCCGAGCCCGGCACACGGGACCTGACCGGACGACCCCACCTGCAAGCGGGCATCCGGTGGGAGGAAGCGAACTCCGGACGCCCCGCTGAGAGTCTTGAAGCGAGCCAGGTGCTTTGGGACGCATCCGGCGACTTGTTGCGCTTGCAGGCGGCACTGAACCTGCCCTGGCTGGACGAGACTGCACGAGCGCAGCGGATCGAGCAGCACCGGCTGATCGTGCCCGATGTACAGCGGATGGCCATGGCTCAGCCCACCGTGGCAAGCCTTGCTGCTCCGACAGATGCACCGGCCATGCAGGGATTGACGCCCCTGGCACCGTCTGCCGGCAAGCACACTCCCGGCCCTTCGCTCCTGCGCAAGACCGCTGTACCACCGCTGGACCTGGCCGACTGCCTGGCGCGAACACGGTCAGCCGATCACCCTCTGGGCAAGCTCGTGACCAGCTTCAACGCGCAAGCTGCGCAACGCACGCAGTACCGCTCGGCCCTTGCTGCCACGCTGCAGGCTGTGCCCACCCGATGGCTCGACGGACTGGTGCTGCACCTGGCTCGCCAGGCCGGCAGCCCGGCCAAGGTCTGGGCCATGGTGTTCGACTGGCTTGAAAAAGACCACGACTGGACGCTGTCTGCACCAGCAAAGGCGCTGCTGGCAAGGGAGCTGACCAGCCTGCCAGCGACGGTGCGCAACAGCACCCTCGCAGCCTTGCGTCAGGCGGCACTTTCGCCAACCCTGCGTCAGGCTGCCTGAGGCTGCGCCCGCCTGCAACGTTAGCGCGTCAAAGCGCCAGCAACTCGGCGGCCAGCATCTGCAGCCGATGGCCCGGCTCGGTCAGCGCCGACAACACACTGAAATGGTGCAGGCCAGGCAGTTCCTCGCAGACAGGCACCGCACGTGCCCCCCAGGCCTGGCGAATGAGACGGTTCTGACGCACGAATTCCGGACTCTCATCGGCCCCTACCAGCGCCTGCAGCACCCGCCTGGAGGGCGCGCGCCAGAGGGCCGGACTGGTCAGCCGGATCTGGCCCGGGGTGAGCCGCAGATCGGCTTGCACAAAAGGTGCTTTGGCTACCGGGGCCAGATCGAACAGGCCCGAAATCGACATGGCCTTGCGCGCCAGATCCGCCGGCAGGTCGGTGCCCAGTTCGCGCCAGCGGCAGGCCAGCATCATGGCCGCCAGATGCCCACCCGCCGAATGACCGATGATGGACATGTTCTCGCGATTTCCGCCATGCGCGCCAATGTGGCGCCAGACCCAGGCCACAGCACGGGCGCATTGCCAGGCGATGTCCGGCACCGTCACGGGCACACGCTCGGTGCCAGGACACAAGGCGTAGTTGATGACCACCACACAGGCCCCCATGTCCAGCAGCGGCTTGGCCACAAAGGAGTGATCGGACTTGTCCAGACTGCGCCAGTAGCCCCCGTGGATGAACACGACCACTGGCGCATCAGGCCGCCGTGACGGAAAAATATCCAGCGTTTCGTTCGGTCCTTCGCCATAAGCGACATCCAGCAGGCAGCGCTGCTGCGTGCGGGTCTGTGCGGAAGTCTGGCGCCAGTGCTCGAAATGCGTGGCGAAATCGGGCACCAGCGCGCGGTTGTTGTACATGCGCTCGTGCCATGCGGCGTCTTTTTTGGCCATGGGTGTCTCCTGGGTGATGCGCAATATTGGCACAGCTTCAGGGCCGCGGATGCCAAACCCGCGACATTGCAGCGGACTCACGAGATGAACATGTCACGCAGTCAAGGCTGGAGTTGACACTCGGTCCATCACCCCAGTTGCAGCAGCTGTGCCGCCACAGAGATGGCGATGACCTCGGGTTCTTTGCCTTCGATGCCGGGAATACCGATCGGGCAGGTGATGCGTGCGGTGTCTTCTGGCGTGAAGCCGCGTTCTTCAAGGCGGTGGCGGAAGGTGGCCCATTTGGTCTTGCTGCCGATCAGGCCGACAAATGGCAGGTCATCGCGCTCGCGGATGCGCCGCAGGCAGGCGATGACGATGTCAAGATCTTCAGCGTGGCTGAAACTCATGATGAGCACCTGGCTGCCAGCCTCGAGCTCGCCGACGGCCGATTGCACCGGGTTGGAGTGTTCGCACGAAACGGCCTCGGGGACCACATCCGGAAAGATTTCATCGCGGCTGTCGATCCATCGCACGGCAAAAGGCAGCGGCGCCAGTGTGTGCACAATGGCGCGGCCGACATGGCCGCCGCCAAAGAGGGCCAGGGGTTGCCGTCGGGGCGTGAGGACCTGCTTCACATGCGCGGCATCGGCAGCCGTGACCCGCTCAAAGGCCAGTACCACCACGCCACCGCAGCATTGCCCCAGACTGGGGCCCAGCGCGTGGCGCACTTCAAGCGGCCCGGAGTCGCCAGCCAGGAGGCGGCGCGCATGTTCGATGGCCTGCAGCTCCAGATGGCCGCCGCCAATGGTGCCAAACAGGGCCGTGGGCAGGACCAGCATGCAGGTGCCCCGGGCACGCGGCACCGAGCCCTTGGCATCTTGTACATTGACCAGCACAGCTGCCTGATGCTGCAAGGCCTGCAGGGCTTGGGGAAGGGGAATCCAGGACATGGGTGCTTGCAAAAACGAAAGGCCGACGCCAGGCAAACTGCCACAATCGCGTGACCAATATGGGGAGTATGCACCGATGAACAACACCCGTCTGAAACGGACCGGCCGCTGGACGGCTGCTGTGGCTGCGGCGAGCGTCTGGCTCTCTCTGTTACAGGGCTGTAGCACGCCACCACCGTCGGTGCGCCAGGAAAGACCGGTGTCTGTGCCCGCAGCCAGACCAGCGCCGTATCCCGTCAACGCAGCTTCGCAGGCACGCTCGCCCAAGGAATACCGGCAGGACGCCGCCAGGCACCTGTATGCCCAACAGGCCGCCCGCATCTACAAAGGCCGTCTGCCGCCCATGCTGTATGCGGTGGGGGTGCTCAATGTGGACATCGACCGGCGCGGACAGGTCATGGGTGTGAACTGGATGCGCGCACCCCGGCATGCGCCCGAGGTGATGGCCGAAATTGAAAAAATGGTCCGTGCCGCTGCACCCTATCCGGTACCCAGTCACCTGGCCAAGGTGACCTATACCGATGTGTGGCTCTGGCACAAAAGCGGCAAGTTCCAGCTGGACACCCTGACAGAAGGTCAGGACTGAATGCCGAATCCTCCAGGGACGCCGTCCGGCAATGGGCAGACGCCCTGCTTCGTGTTGCGAGAAGCGTCGACTGCTGCCTCATCTCCGGCCTTGAGTGTGGCATGGCCCGTCCTGGCCGGGCCATCCACGCATCAGAGCGTCAGCTCACTGATTTCACCGCTCCGTGTCGAGAACTGAACCAGTGCGCTGAGGGCTTCGACCTGCACCCGCACGCTGCGACCGTTGTAGGCGTTGGCCTTGAGCCATGGGGCTTCGGCGTTCAGGGCGTCAATGCCCATGAGGGTGGTCCACCAGACGCGGTTTTCGCTGTCCCAGCGGTAGCCGCGCTGTTTGAGGCCCTCTTTGGCCTCGAACGGGGCGCCGGTGGCGCGGACTTTGTAGCGGGTCGCGCTGGCGCCTTGCAGCAGATGCTGAAGTCCGCTTTGGCCATCCCGGAGGGGGGCGGCCAGCACTTGCAGCAAGGCATGGCAGTCGACCAGGGCGCGGTGGGCGTCGTAGAACCAGCCGCGTTCGTGAGCAAGGAATTCGAGTTTGGCCGAGCCGCTGCCCTGCCCTTTCCAGTCGATGCCGGCAAACGAGCAGTTCCAGGCGCGGGAGGCAAACACCGGCAGCCGGGCTTCGACAAAGGGGCGGTCAAAGCCGGCGTTGTGCGCGATGATCAGGTCG
>Ga0255167_1000654_pt1 | contig 10867 bp, 21 predicted proteins | sample Atl_Miss_RepA_8d_FD_183177 | JGI IMG/M metagenome (GOLD analysis project Ga0255167, IMG submission 183177) | Freshwater microbial communities from Altamaha River, Georgia, United States - Atl_Miss_RepA_8d | ecosystem: Environmental > Aquatic > Freshwater > River | place: USA: Georgia | collected... | reverse complement strand
TATTTACACCGCTCGACCAGGAATTGTTATCGGTCGTCGTGGCGCAGAGGCAGATCGCCTTCGCCAAGATCTCGAGAAGCTAACAGGTAAGCAAGTTCAGCTCAATATTCTTGAGGTAAAGAGCCCAGAGACTGATGCCCAACTTGTTGCTCAAGGCGTTGCCGAACAGCTCGCAAGTCGCGTCTCGTTCCGCCGCGCAATGCGTAAGTCAATGCAGACTGCATTGAAGTCTGGCGCGAAGGGTATTCGCGTACAGTGCAACGGTCGTCTTGGTGGCGCTGAAATGTCACGTTCTGAGTTCTATCGCGAAGGACGAGTTCCACTTCATACTCTTCGCGCTGATATCGACTACGGCTTCTATGAAGCGAAGACCACTTTCGGCCGCATCGGCGTGAAAGTTTGGATCTACAAGGGCGACATCGTCGAATCTCGTTCTGAGCGAGAAGCTGCTGCGCTTGCGGGCGCAACAACTCGTGGCCATCGTCGCGCTACTCAAAATTCAGCTCCAGTGGCAACTCTTGGTGCGCCAAGTGATGCAGCTGCAGCGAGCGAAACTGAAGGAGGGCAGGCCTAATGTTGGTTCCTCGTAAAGTTAAATTCCGTAAGCCGCATCACCCATCGCGCTCTGGCGCTTCAAAGGGTGGTACCACAGTCAACTTTGGTGACTTCGGAATTCAAGCTCTTGCTCCTGCTTATGTCACCAACCGACAGATTGAGGCAGCGCGTATTGCGATGACTCGTTACGTCAAACGTGGTGGCAAGGTCTGGATCAACATCTACCCAGATATTCCATTAACAAAGAAGCCAGCTGAAACTCGTATGGGTTCCGGTAAAGGTTCACCTGAGTGGTGGATTGCAAACGTCAAGCCAGGTCGCGTGATGTTTGAAATTTCTGGTGTAACAGAAGAGATTGCTACCCAAGCGATGACTCGTGCGATGCACAAGTTGCCGATGAAGTGTCGCATCGTTCGACGTGAGGAGGCGTAAGAAAACATGGCTAATCCAAAGATTGATGAACTTCGCGCTCTCTCCGTTGATGAGCTCGAGACAAAGTTGCGCGAGAGTAAAGAGGAACTCTTTAACTTGCGATTCCAGGCAGCGACTGGCCAGCTAGAAAGCCACGGCCGTCTCTCTGCGGTCCGTAAAGAGATCGCAAAGCTTTACACCATTATTCGTGAACGCGAATTAGGAATTGGGGGTGCTGCATGACAAGCAATGCACAGAATTCAGAGCCTCGCGGTTTCCGCAAGACTCGTGAAGGCATCGTTACAAGCGACAAGATGGATAAGACCGTCACTGTCCTTGTTGAAGATCGCGTCAAGCACTCCTTATACGGAAAAGTTATGAGCCGTGCCAACAAGTTGAAGGCGCACGACGAAACCAACCAATGCGGAATTGGTGACCGAGTACTCATCGCTGAGACTCGTCCGCTCTCTGCAACAAAGCGTTGGCGCGTAGTGCAAATTCTCGAAAAAGCGAAATAACAGGAGAGATACCCATGATCCAACAAGAGTCGCGACTTCGCGTCGCTGACAACACTGGCGCCAAGGAACTCCTCTGCATTCGCGTGCTTGGAGGAACCGGACGCCGCTACGCCGGCATTGGCGACATCATCGTCTGCTCGGTTAAGGATGCAATTCCTGGTGGCCAAGTAAAGAAGGGTGAAGTCGTAAAGGCTGTCATCGTTCGTACCACTAAAGAGAATCGTCGCGCTGATGGTTCATATATCCGTTTTGATGAGAACGCTGCCGTCATCTTGAAGACAGATGGCGAGCCACGTGGCACTCGTATCTTCGGTCCAGTTGCGCGCGAGCTTCGTGATAAAAAATTCATGAAGATCATCTCTCTTGCTCCGGAGGTGTTGTAAGTCATGGCGAAAATTCGTAAAGGCGACACCGTTCAGGTAATCGCTGGAAAAGATAAGGGTGTTAAGGGCAAAGTCATCACTGTTGATCGCGTGAAAGAGCGCGTGATTGTTGAAGGCGTTAACCGAGTTCTTAAGCACACCAAGGAGAGCACCACCGAGCGTGGTGTGAAGACTGGCGGCATCATTACAACGGAAGCTTCCATTCACATCTCAAACGTGATGATTATTGATGATGACGGAAAAGCTACTCGTCTAGGCGCTCGCAAAGACGAAAAGGGCAAGAACGTTCGCATCTCACGTCGCTCTGGAAAGGACATCAAGTGAGCACAGCAACTCAAGCTCGCCTAAAGGCGCGCTATCGCTCTGAAATTGTTCCAGCGATGCAGAAGGAATTTAATTACTCCAACGTGATGCAGGTTCCAACGCTTGTGAAGATTGTGGTCAACATGGGTGTGGGCGAAGCAGCTCGCGACTCTAAGTTGATCGAAGGCGCAATCCGCGACCTCGCTGCGATTACCGGACAACGTCCTCAAGTAACTCGCTCCAAGAAGTCAATTGCACAATTCAAGCTCCGCGAGAACATGCCGATTGGTGCACACACCACCCTTCGTGGAGATCGAATGTGGGAGTTCTGCGATCGCTTGCTCTCCATCTCCTTGCCACGTATCCGCGACTTCCGTGGACTCTCACCAAAGCAATTTGATGGGAATGGCAATTACACCTTTGGCCTTACCGAGCAGGTTGTCTTTCCTGAAATTGAACAGGACAAGATTGATCGCACACGCGGTATGGACATCACCGTTGTAACCACCGCTAAGAACGATGCGGAAGGTCGAGCGCTTCTCAAGTTGCTCGGATTCCCATTCAAGGAGAGTTAAAAATATGGCGAAGACATCGTTAAAGATCAAGGCGAGCCGTAAGCCTAAGTTCAAAGTTCGGGGTTACACCCGCTGCCAGCGTTGTGGTCGTGCCCGCGCTGTCTATCAAAAGTTTGGTATTTGCCGCGTCTGTTTCCGTGAAATGGCGCACCGCGGTGAACTTCCAGGTATCACAAAAGCAAGTTGGTAACTAACTACGGAGTAGGTCGCTGGAACTCGCCAGTGATACCGCTTCGAGAAAGGTTCTAGGTAGAGCCACTTATGACAATGACAGATCCGATTGCAGATATGTTGACGCGTATCCGCAACGCCAACACTGCTCACCATGAGAGCGTGACCATGCCATCTTCCACCGTGAAGTCGCGCATCGCCGCAATCTTGCAGCAGGAGGGTTACATCGCCTCATACAAGGTTGATCAAAATCCTTTTGGCGTTGGAAAGACGCTCACTATCAATCTCAAGTATGGCCCTAATCGTGAACGCTCAATCGCAGGCGTTCGTCGCGTGAGCAAGCCGGGACTTCGCGTATACGCGAAGTCGACTGCGCTCCCTCGCGTTCTCGGTGGATTAGGCGTTGCCATCATTTCGACTTCTTCCGGATTGCTTACTGATAAGCAAGCTGGCAAACAAGGGGTAGGCGGAGAAGTTCTCGCCTACGTATGGTGATCTGATATGTCACGTATCGGCAAGAAGCCAATCGAACTTCCTAAGGGCGTTGAAGTGACCATCAGCGGACAAGATGTTTCCGTGAAAGGTCCAAAAGGATCGCTCTCACTCACTATCGCTGCGCCCATTGCAATTGCTAAAGAGGGTGAGTCAACGCTCGTACTTACTCGCCCAGATGATGAGCGCGCCAACCGTGCACTCCATGGTCTTTCACGGACTTTGGTCGCCAACATGATTGAAGGCGTCACCAAGGGTTACGAGAAGAAACTCGAACTTGTTGGCGTCGGATATCGCGTCGCCGCGAAAGGTAAAGACCTTGAGTTCGCTCTTGGATTTAGCCACCCAGTTCTCGTGCCTGCGCCAGAGGGAATCTCCTTTGCCGTAGAGAGCCAGACCAATTTCTCTGTTCAGGGAATCGACAAGCAACTTGTTGGTGAAGTTGCTGCAAATATCCGCAAGATTCGAAAGCCAGAGCCATACAAAGGTAAGGGCGTTCGTTATGCAGATGAGAAGGTTCGCCGCAAGCAAGGAAAGGCGGGTAAGAAATAATGTCGCAACAAGTAAGCGTTAGAGTCCGAAAAGGATCTGCACAAGTTGCTAGAAAGCGCCGCCACTTCCGCGTTCGCAAGAAAGTTGTTGGTACAACTGCTCGTCCTCGCTTAGTGGTCACTCGCTCTGCTCGACATATCGTTGCGCAGATTGTTGATGATTCAGTAAGTAAGACTTTGGCATCAGCGTCAACGATGGAAGCTGATATTCGTAACCAGAACGAAGATAAGACACGAAAAGCCCGCCAGGTGGGTGCGCTCGTTGCGCAACGCGCCAAGAGTGCAGGCGTTACCAGCGTTGTCTTTGATCGCTCGGGTAATAAGTTTCATGGTCGAGTTGCCGCTCTCGCCGAGGGTGCACGCGAGAATGGATTGGACTTCTAATGGCCGCTGAAAAAGTTACAGATCGCAACGAAAAAGGCGCTCGCGAACGCGGTGGCCGTGATCGCGGTGGCCGCGAAGGCGGACGTGATGGTGGCGAGAAGAGCCAATATATGGAGCGCGTTGTTTTCATTAACCGCGTCTCTAAAGTTGTTAAAGGTGGTCGTCGCTTCTCCTTCACCGCACTTGTAGTCGTTGGCGATGGCAAGGGAACTGTTGGCGTTGGTTATGGCAAGGCGAAAGAAGTTCCTGCTGCAATTGCAAAGGCTGTAGAAGAGGCAAAGAAGAGCTTCTTTAAAGTCTCCATGATTCAAGCAACCATCCCGCACCCTGTTCAAGGTGAAGCAGCTGCCGGCGTAGTACTTCTTCGTCCAGCTAGCCCAGGAACTGGAGTTATTGCTGGTGGTCCAGTCCGTGCTGTTCTTGAGTGCGCTGGAATCCACGATGTATTGAGCAAATCACTTGGTTCAAGCAATGCAATCAACATGGTGCATGCAACTGTTGCAGCGCTTAAGCAACTTGAACATCCAACAGCTATCGCTGCTCGTCGTGGTCTCTCGCTTGAGCAAGTTGCTCCTGCAGCGCTACGTCGCGCGATGAACGCTGGCGCAAATTCACACACATCACACTCGACGGTAGGTGCCTAATGGGACGACTTAAGGTAACTCAGCTCCGCTCAAAAGTTGGCGGACGTCCAGAACAGCGCGACACTCTTCGTTCGCTTGGACTTAAGCGAATTGGCGATGTTGTCGTCAAAGAAGATCGCCCAGAGATTCGTGGCATGGTGCATGCAGTGCGCCATCTCATTCAGGTTGAGGAGGTCGAGTAATAATGACGCTAAAGATGCATCATCTCCGTCCAGCGCCTGGCGCTAAGAAGGAGAAGACTCGTAAAGGTCGCGGTGAAGCCTCCAAAGGTAAAACTTCAGGTCGCGGTGGCAAAGGTACCCACGCTCGAAATACTGTTCGCGCAGGTTTCGAAGGTGGACAGATGCCACTTCACATGCGCCTTCCAAAACTTCGTGGATTTAAGAATCCAGAGCGAGTTGAGTACCAAGCTGTAAATGTCGCAACGCTCAATGCCCTCTTTCCAAAGGGTGGCACTATTGGCGTGAGTGAGATTGTTGCAGCAGGTGCGGCGCGCAAAGGCCTTCCGATTAAAATTCTTGGCAATGGTGAGATTTCAGTTGCGCTAACAGTGACAGCGCACGCGTTCTCAACAAGCGCACAAGAGAAGATCACCGCCGCAGGCGGAAAGGTCACCTCACTCTAGAGCTAGAGTGATAAACGTCAGATAGGGGAGTAGCGATGCTTGCAGCATTTGGTAAGGCGTTTAAAACGCCAGATCTTCGTCGCAAAATTTTCTTCACCCTGGCAATCATGGCGCTCTTCCGTTTTGGTTCAGTAATTCCTACCCCAGGTGTTTCCTATCAAAATGTTCAGAAGTGCTTATCTCAGGTACAAACTGGCGGACTCTTCGGACTGATTAATCTCTTTAGCGGTGGCGCACTTCTCCAACTCAGCGTCTTTGCCCTCGGCATCATGCCGTACATCACTAGCTCAATCATCATCCAACTTCTCACCGTGGTAATTCCTCGTTTTGAAGCGCTCAAGAATGAAGGCCAGTCAGGAACTGCGAAGTTAACTCAGTACACTCGTTACCTCACTATTGGATTAGCAGTTTTGCAATCTTCAGGTCTTATTGCCGTTGCTCGTACGCCAGGTCGTCTTTTCAATGGATGTAACGAGGCAATCATTCCTGACACATCCTGGTCGCGAATTATCACGATGGTTGTGGTTATGACTGCAGGAACGTCTGTAATCATGTGGCTTGGCGAGCTCATCACCGATCGCGGCGTTGGCAATGGAATGTCCATCTTGATCTTCACCTCGATTGCTGCCGGATTCCCTGGTCAACTGTGGAGCATCAAATTATCTAAGGGACTCTTCACCTTCCTCGTAGTTCTCGCACTCGGAGTTCTCATCGTCGCTGCAGTTGTTTTCGTGGAACAAGCGCAACGCCGTATTCCAGTGCAATATGCAAAGCGTCAAATTGGAAGCCGCTCCTATGGCGGTGCCAGCACTTACATTCCAATTAAGGTGAACCAGGCTGGCGTTATTCCAGTTATCTTCGCTTCCTCACTCCTTTATATTCCATCGCTCATCGCTAACCTCACTAACAGTAAGGCTGCGTGGGTAGTGTGGATTCAAAGTAATTTTGTTCGTGGCGATCATCCGATTTATATCGCCTCATATTTCTTCATGATTATCTTCTTCACCTACTTCTATGTATCAATCACTTTCAACCCAGAAGAAGTTGCAGACAATATGAAGAAGTACGGTGGATTCATCCCAGGAATTCGTGCCGGACGACCTACTGCAGAATATTTACAGTATGTACTCTCGCGAATCACCGCTCCAGGATCGCTCTATCTCGGCCTGGTCTCGATTATTCCGATTATCGCTCTCGTTCTCTTTGGCGCATCGCAGAACTTCCCATTTGGTGGAACGGCAATTCTGATTGTCGTTGGCGTTGGTCTTGATACTGCCAAGCAGATTGAAAGCCAGTTACAACAGAGGTCATACGAAGGCTTCTTGCGCTAATGCGTCTGGTACTCGTTGGCCCACCGGGAGCAGGTAAGGGAACCCAAGCCGAATTTATCTCGGCCCACTTCTCCATTCCACATATCTCTACTGGAGATATCTTCCGCGCAAATCTCTCAGCTGGCACCCCTCTTGGGCTAGAAGCTAAGGGTTACATGGATAAAGGAGATTTAGTTCCGGATTCGCTGACCACGGCAATGGTCAAAGATCGGTTAGAAAAAGACGATGTTGCTAACGGATTCTTGCTCGATGGATACCCTCGAACCACTGGTCAAGCGCAGGCGCTCGATGAAATTCTCAAGGAGATTAACGCTCCTCTTGAAGTAGTTCTTGAAATGCAAGCAGATGAAGATGAGATTGTGGCGCGCTTATTGGCTCGTGGTCGTTCTGATGACAGTGAAGAGGTTATTCGCCATCGACTCAAAGTTTATGCAGAGCAGACGGCGCCGATAATTGCGTATTACAAGAGCTCCGGAATTTTGCGCTCAATCAATGGACTTGGCTCAGTTGCTGAAGTAACGCAGCGTGCGATTTCTACTCTTAGCCGCTAATTATTTTTGGAATGTAGATGGCAATCGAAATCAAATCTCTTGATGAGATTAAAAAAATGCGAAAAGCTGGAATTTTGGTTGGACAGACTCTTGAGAGATTAAGAGAAGTTATCCGTCCTGGATTAATGACAAAAGATCTTGATCTGATTGCACATAATTTCATTACCAAAAATGGTGGCGTGCCATCCTTTCTTGGGTACCACGGTTATCCCGCAACCATCTGTACCTCTGTAAATAGCCAAGTCGTTCACGGTATTCCTGGTGAGTTAGTGCTCAATGAAGGCGACATCATCTCTATCGATTGTGGAGCGATTGTTGATGGTTGGCATGGTGATAGCGCAATTTCTGTTGGCATTGGCGAAATTTCACCTGAAGATCAGAAGTTAATTGCCGATTGTGAGTACTCGATGTGGGCTGGGATTGCTGCGGCAAAAATTGGTGGTCGATTAACTGATTTAAGTTCTGCAATTGAGAAAGCGATAACTTCCCGTGGAAAGTACGGAATTGTTCGCGAATACGGCGGCCATGGAATTGGCACTGCGATGCATCAAGAGCCACACCTTCTTAATTACGGCTCCGCTGGTCGCGGACCAAAATTAGTTGCAGGGATGGCGCTCGCTGTGGAGCCGATGATCATGCATGGCTCAGAGAAGGTCCGGGTGGAAAGTGATGAATGGACAGTGACCACTATTGATGGATCGCGCGCAGCTCATACCGAACACACCTTTGCGCTCCTACCCTCAGGGGAGATATCAGTCTTGACCGCCCTGGACTCCGGGCTCTCAGGCCTGGCGCCATTTGGGGTAACCCCCGCTCTTTTGTAGGGGGAGAAGGGACCCGATTTCTAGAAATCGACCCCCCTGGCCTAGACTTGCCGGTCTTGGGTTTACGCAGAAAAACATGGGAGTAGGTAGGGCTTGTCTAAAAAAGATGGTGCCATTGAGATTGAGGGCACCGTGGCTGAAGCTCTGCCAAACGCAATGTTTCGAGTTGAACTCACGAATGGACATAAAGTCCTCGCGCATATCAGCGGAAAGATGCGACAGAACTACATTCGCATTCTTCCTGAAGATCGTGTGATCGTGGAGTTAAGTCCATACGACCTCACCCGAGGTCGGATCGTTTATCGATACAAGTAAGAAGATAGAGGGAGGGTCATGAAGGTCAAGCCGAGCGTGAAGAAGATTTGCGATAAGTGCAAAGTCATTCGTCGTAATGGTCGCGTCATGGTGATCTGCGAGAACCTCCGACATAAGCAACGACAGGGTTAGTCAAGGTTAGTCAAGGTTAGTCAGGGTTAATAAAAGTTAGCCAGGTTTCCTTACAACTAAATACATACTCGTGGTGAAACTGGATATTTATCCAGGCCCTTGGTCCAGAGGCCGAGGAATTCACTGCGGAGGACCTCTGGAATATCGAAAGGCCAACATCCAACATGGCACGTTTAGTTGGTGTGGATCTCCCACGCGAAAAGCGCGTTGAGATTGCACTCACATATATATTCGGAGTGGGGCGAACTCGTTCAATCGAGACTCTCGCTGCAACCGGAATTAATCCAAATACTCGCGTTAAAGATTTAGAAGAGAGCGATCTCATCAAGCTCCGTGAGTACATCGAAAGCAAATTCAAGATCGAAGGCGATCTTCGCCGTGAGATTGCATCTGATATTCGCCGCAAGGTTGAAATTCAGTGCTACCAAGGAATTCGTCACCGTAAGGGCCTACCTGTACGTGGACAACGCACACACACCAACGCTCGTACTCGCAAGGGTCCACGCGTTGCAATCGCAGGTAAGAAGAAGGTGACTAAGTAATGGCAACTAAACCAGCCGCTGCCGCTTCCGGAAAAGGAAAGCCAGCAGCAAAGATTCGTAAAAAAGAGAAGAAGAATGTTGCAGTTGGACAGGCTCACATCAAGAGCACCTTCAACAACACCATTGTTTCAATCACTGATCCAACAGGCGCCGTCATTGCGTGGTCATCATCTGGCCAAGTTGGTTACAAGGGATCTCGTAAATCCACACCATTCGCTGCACAACTTGCAGCAGAAGCAGCGGCTCGTCGAGCACAAGAGCATGGCGTCCGCAAAGTTGATGTTTTCGTTAAGGGTCCCGGATCAGGTCGCGAGACTGCGATTCGTTCCCTACAGGCAGCTGGCCTAGAAGTTGGTTCCATCTCTGATGTAACCCCAGCGCCACATAATGGTTGCCGTCCACCAAAGCGTCGTCGAGTCTAAGGAAAGGGGAGAAAAACTATGGCTCGTTATACCGGAGCAGATTGCAAGCGTTGCCGTCGCGAGAAAGTAAAGCTCTTCCTTAAGGGCTCAAAGTGCGATGGACCAAAGTGTCCGATCGAATCTCGTCCATACCCACCAGGTGAGCATGGTCGTGGTCGTACAAAAGAGAGTGAGTACTCACTCCAGATGCGTGAGAAGCAGAAGTGCGCACGTATTTACGGTGTACTAGAGAAGCAATTCCGTGGTTACTACCAAGAGGCTAACCGCCTTACAGGTCGTACCGGTGAGAACTTGCTCCGCATTCTCGAATCACGTCTAGACAATGTTGTCTATCGCGCAGGCTTTGCAAAGAGCCGCGATATGGCTCGCCAATTAGTCCGTCATGGTCACTTCTTGGTCAACGGCCAGAAGGTAAATATCCCTTCATACCGCGTTGCACCGTCGTCAGTGATTGACCTTCGTCCTTCATCACACGACCTCACACCATTCATTGTTGCAAGCGCTGAACTCGGCGAACGCTCTGTTCCAGCGTGGATGGAAGTTGTTGGATCAAAGATGCGAATCCTGGTCCACTCACTTCCAGAGCGATCTGTAATTGATACGCAAGTTCAAGAGCAGTTAATCGTTGAGTTCTATTCCAAGTAATAAGTAGGTAATAAGTAGGTAATAAGTAGTTAGCAGTTAGCAGTACAGCAAGACCCGTACCGTCAGGCCTGGCGGTACGGGAAGAAAGAAAGCGGAGATCAAATAGCGGATCTCCATTAGTTACGGAGGATCATCAGTGCTAATCGCGCAGCGCCCCATCCTTACCGAAGAAGTTGTTAGTGAGTATCGTTCCCGATTCATTATTGAACCGTTGGAGCCAGGCTTTGGTTACACGTTGGGTAACTCCCTTCGTCGTACCTTGCTCTCCTCGATTCCAGGCGCCGCTGTCACCAGCGCGCGCGTTGAAGGAGCGCTCCACGAATTCACCACTCTTGAAGGTGTGAAGGAAGATCTCACTGAGATCGTTCTCAACCTCAAGAACCTCGTACTTTCATCTGAGCATGATGAGCCGGTAGCGCTCTACATTCGCAAGAGCGGCGAAGGCACCATCACTGGAGCTGACGTTGTTCTCTCTGCTGGTGTTGAGGTACAT
>Ga0255167_1000641_pt1 | contig 11002 bp, 9 predicted proteins | sample Atl_Miss_RepA_8d_FD_183177 | JGI IMG/M metagenome (GOLD analysis project Ga0255167, IMG submission 183177) | Freshwater microbial communities from Altamaha River, Georgia, United States - Atl_Miss_RepA_8d | ecosystem: Environmental > Aquatic > Freshwater > River | place: USA: Georgia | collected... | reverse complement strand
CCATATTGTTTGTCAAATAAACATAAAATGAGAAAAAATTTTAAATTTGACGGAACAGAAGAAAAAAAAAATGATGAGATAAATAAGATAAAATCAACAATAAAAGCAAATTATGTAGAAGTTCCAAACTCTTTGTGGCAATTAGGTCATAAAAATCCTGGTTCAACAGATAATTCATTAGATAATTTAGTATTACAACCACCTATCCAGGGAAGATATAGAGATAATTATATATTTATCGATACCTTAACAAAATTTCCAATGCCAAATAAATTAAAAATTATGATTGAGAAAAAAGAAATAAAATTTACATTAGAACAAATAATTTCTTATAAAGAAATATTTGAAAAATTATTAACATCTATTCCTTGAACAACTATAGGTGTTATAACACAGGTTGAAACCGCTAGGTTTTCACCGCTATCTGAATAACCAAGACCAGAGGTTTTTTTAATCCTTAGTCGGTTAAAGGATATAGATTATTACTATCTATTTACACCCTTTACATCTATTTAAACAAATATTATAATATTCTGTATTTAATTCAGTACCAATACATTTTCTTTTTGTATTTTTACACGCTAATGCAGTTGTTCCACTTCCTAAAAATGGGTCAACCACTAAAGAACCTTCTTTACTAAATAATTTTATTAAATGTTCCATTAAAGCAAGAGGTTTAACTGTAATATGAGTATTATGTTCTCCTTTTTCATTTTTAGAGGGTTTAGATACTAAGAAATTTTTATCATAACTTTCATTATATTCTTCAGTTGTCATTAAATTTGCAGGAACTCTATCGTTATCAATTCCTACTTTTTGTGAAAAATCCAATAATCCTGTTTTAAATTGTAATTCATTTTGAATAAATGTTAATTTTCCTAAAGGTTTCATTGCGACACAAATCGGTTCGAAACAAGATCTAATTTGAGGCGTTTTATAATCTTTATATTCATCTATCAATTTACTTTTTTCTTCTTCTGTTATCTTCATTTTTTCTATTATATGAGATATAGACATTCCTTTTGGCATACTTTGTGTATAAGTCCAATTTATCATATCTCTTATTTCAAAACCCGCAATTTCACAACTCATAGCAATTGCATGATATAATCTTGGTGATGAAAATGATAGAAAATAAGCTCCTGGTTTCATTTTTTTAAATAATAATTTTGATAATTCCAAATAATAATCATATAAATTTTTAACTTGTAATTTATCAAATTTCATACCTTTTGGTAAATTTGTAATATGACTATTTTTTACATCATTATTTACCTCATTAGAAGACCATTTATTATCAAGTTTATCAATAAAATATGGCGGATCAGTGATTACACAATCAACACTATTATCTTCTAATTTATTCAATTCAATCATACAATCTGCATTAATAATTATAATTCCATCATCCATAGATTTATTATTTATTTCATTTTTTAAAATATTTATTTTATTAATATTTTCATCATCTTTATTATTTACCACTAATGTTTGCTCTTTACTTTTAATGAGTTCAATTAATTCATTTTTATTTTTAGATTTATATTTTTTTATTTCAAGGTCTTTACACTTTACTAAAAGTTCTTGCTTAGATAATTTAGTTAAATCCATTTCTTTTATAAAAGATATATTATATTATAATATATAGTTATTTTTACTCAATTTTTTTATGTTATTTTTTTTATGATTTTATTAAACCTTTATTTGCAATTAAAAAAATTGATTTTTTTTGTTTTTCATTTATCAATTAATTATTAAATATATATAATCAATTATCTAGATTAAAAAAATACTTGTAATACTGAAACATTGAAATTCAAAAATGTCAGCTTTGAATTACACGAATATGAATCTCAAAGAATTTATTAATCATATTCTTATTTTTGATAATATTGAGGCTATTTTAGATACGGGTAAAACACAATCCGATAAAGGTTTTATATTTGAAAGGCTTTTTGATATCATAATTAAATTTGGATTTTGTGATATATTTCCTAATGCTAAATTTAATCATCTAGTAGGTAATTCTAATACTGCTAGTATGAAAATACTAACTGATTTTAGCAAATATTTAGATGAACGTGTGTATAGTGGTAATTCAAGTGGTTGTTCCGATATTACCTTACAAAATAAGGATGATGAAACTTATATATTCATCAGTTCTAAATTTCCACGCGTACAATCTAATCCAATAACGGCAGATGTATCTAGCACACCTAATGAAACACTAAATACTAAAGGTAAAATAAAATCCAAGGTGCAGAGTAAATTAGAACCAATAAAAGAAACCAAAGCAAAATCGGTGGATTACTATGATATCCAAAATATAATTGCAATGGCTACTAAGAATAAGGAGATTTACAAGACATATAAGATATTTCTCTTGGTGCCGGATAAGCAAGCAGTTCTAGATAAAGTGCTAGCTGCAAATAAATCTAGTAAATACATCACCGAGCATATGACACTAGAAAATATTCTAGACACCGGGGATTTAAATAAGGGGTTCCGAGCATTCAAATATGATATGGTGAATTTGCATATGCACGCTACACCTGAAAAATGGACGGATACTTATCTTTCCCCTAAAGAAAAATTAATTATGCGATTTCATCAGGAATTGATAACTAGCAAGACAAGTGGACTAATTACAGAGGGTAATAAATGTTTTCTATGGGGATGCAAATGCCGTAGTGGAAAAACTTATATGATTGGTGGATTAATACTTAAGCAATTCGCTATTAAAAACCAACATAAACTTAATCTTAACGTATTGATAATTACACCTGCACCAACGGAAACAGCACCACAATTTACTGATGATTTGTTTTGCAAATTTAAGGATTTTGATGTATTCCAAATCCATCACTTAGAAGGTTCTAGCAGTATTGATAAATTGAATGAGCTAGATATATCTAATGGAAATCATATATTTATTGCATCCAAACAATTGCTACAGAAATATACAGCAGGCAATGCGATAAAATGTATTAAGGATTTAAAATTGGATATCATTGCATTTGATGAGAATCATATGACGGGAACTACTGATTTATCAAAAAGTATTCTAGAGACATATTCATCAAAGAATACTACCCGCATATATCTTACTGCAACTTATGATAAACCTCTAAAGGAATGGAATATTCCGGAGGAATGCCAAATGTATTGGGATATTGAAGACGAACAGATTTGCAAATCTATTCTAGCTAGTTCAAATGAAGAAGACCCACAAGCAGAACAGTTAGAAATACATCTAGCTAGATTAAAAGATAAGCATGGTCATCCCTCTATAACACGTGTAATAAAATACTTTACGGATAAAGGTAATACCCTGCTAGATATTTTCCAACCATATGGAAAAATGCCGGATTTGCATCTTATAACTACAATGTTTGATTCACAACGTTATGATATGATTAAAGATGCGTTGAATAAATCTAGCAACACAAATAAAATGGGATTGTGCTTTGAAACTTTATTTAGTTTGAATAAGACTAAAACGCAATTTAACTTTGAAAATGAGGTGCGATATATATTACGGTATATATCGGGTTCTCATAAGGAAGAAGATGGTGATAAGACTATATATACTCGTATTCATAGTATTTGCGCTGCGAAAGAATCCCGTAGACCATTCACGCAAATTTGGTTCTTGCCGAGTAATAATATAGATGCCATTTCACAAGGCCTGAAAAAAATAATGTCGGAAGACTTAATTCTTAAGAAATATGATGTGTTATGTATAAATAGAAAGAATAAAGAACTAGCGAAAGATATTAAAGACGATATTGCAAAACAAGAGAAGATAGCAAAAGAAAAAGGTAAATTAGGAGTTATACTCTTAGCCGGCAATATGCTTTCATTAGGTATTACGCTAGAATATTGTGATTTAGTCGTTTTACTTAATAATACACTTTCGGCAGATAAGGTATTTCAACAAATGTATAGATGTATGACGGAAGGTGCTAATAAGAAAATTGGTTTTGTGGTAGATTTGAATATTAGTCGTGTATTAAATACTTGCCTTTCATATACAATCTATAGTAAAGAACATAATCTGGAACATAATCTAGAAGATAAAATAAAATATCTAATCAATCATAATCTTATTAATATTGATGTTGATATGATTTTTAATAAGAATACAGATGCTAATAGGATTATTAATAAATTAATGGATATTTGGAAGGAAGATCCGGTTAATAACTTTCGAACATTGCTGCGCCGGCTAGATGATGATTATGAAGAATTTGATAATGCTACTCAGAAATTAATTAATAAAACATTTACAAAATCGGTGGGTGATGATAGAGTAAGTTTGGAAGTTATAATGAAGGATGAAGATGAAGAATTACAGAAATTACCGGACGGCAAAGAGCGTAATGTGGATGGGGGAGAATCAAATAAAGATGTGGATGATGTGGATTTTAGAGGAGATGATGAAGAGGAAGAAATAGAAGAAACTAATATATCATTTACTAAGGATGTTTTACCATATATAATCCCGCTATCGTGTATTCTTACTATTAAAAATAATAATTTGGATTTTGTGAAAATACTGAATGATATTAAGGAAAATCCGGAGTTGCTAGAAGTATTTAATGAACAATGTTTAATATGGTGGAATAAGAAAGATTTAATAGACTTGATTAAGAATATAGTATCTAAGTATTTTGATAAATCATCAAATACTTTTAATATCTCTATACAATTTAAAATGTCCTTGCAAAGTTTAATTGATAATCCAAAAGCAGTTTTAGAACTAATAAATGATTGTTTAAAACCTAAGGAAGTGGAGAAAAAGAAATATGGCGAAGTATTTACACCTATAGAATTTATTAATAATAAAATGCTTCTAGATATCGAAACTTATTACACAAATAAATTTAAACAAAATATATGGGAAAATGAAAAATTAACGTGGGCAGATACTACCGCTGGAATGGGTAATTTTCCAATTGCAATATACTATAAATTAATGGATGGATTGCAAAATAAGATACCGGATATACAGGCTAGAAAGAAACATATTATAGAAAATATGTTATATATGGCCGAATATAATAAAAAGAATTGTCTAGTTATTAAGCAAATATTTAATGTTAATAATGAGTATAAATTAAATTTGTATGAAGGTGATTCATTACAACTTGATATAAACAAAGTATTTGGTATTGATAAATTTGATATTGTTATTGGTAATCCACCATATAATGAAGAATTAAAATCTACAGGAGCGAATGCATTATATAACAAATTTATCGAATATTATATTAATAAATGCAAAATATTATCTTTTGTAGTACCATCACGATGGTTTTCAGGAGGTAAAGGATTAGATAAATTTAGAAATATGATGTTAAATAGGAATGATATAGTATATATCAAGCATTTTGATGATGCATCAAAAATATTTGGAAATACTGTTGATATTAAAGGTGGTGTTAATTATTTTCTAAAAGATTCTAATTATTCCGGAGACTGTAAATATAATGGATCATTTACAAAATTAAATAAATATGATATATTTGTGGATAGCAAATATTATACAATCATTGATAAATTGCAAAAATTTGAATTTATTACAAAACTTTATAAGAGTCAAGATTATTATAAAATACAAACAAATGATACCAGACTAAAAGATACTGCAACTGATACAACTGTCATATGTTATGTATCTCAACAAAAAGGTTTTAAAAAACATATAGATAAAAAAGAAATTAAGGCTAATATGTTTGGATGGAAATTAATAACTGCTAGAGCAGCTTTCGAACATAAGAGTGGTTTTGGTAACACATTTATTGGTTCTCCAAATGAAGTTTATTGTAAAACCTATATTGCATTTGAAGTAAAAAACGAAAATGAAGCTAAATCACTATTATCCTATTTCAAATGCAGATTACCTAATTTTATGCTATCTCTTAGAAAATTATCACAAGATATTTGCGAATCTACATGCTCGTGGATACCATTACCACCTCTAGATAGAATTTGGAATGATGAAGAAATATATAAATATTTCAAATTATCTAGTGATGATATAAAATTAATAAATGAAACAGAAATTATCGGTTATAAAAATATAGTGCAAATAAAAACTAATTCTGTTCCTGAAAATAATGATAATCAATTAGTAAATACTAATGAAATAATAAATACTAATGAAATACCAAAAAAAGATAATTCTATTACCAAGAAAAAACTAGCAATAACTAAAAAAATATGAAATTAGCGTTCTAATCCATATAAATAATTCTAATTAAAAACTAATCATAACTAAACCTGTATCATTAGAAAGAAGAATGCTAGATACAAGTAAACTTAAAACAGAAGTAGCAGGGCTAGGGGCGGATACCCGTGCTTGGCATTCAAAGCGTGATTTTCGTGATATGAACCGTGAGCAATTTGTGGAAGCTATGAAGTCCAAATATGAATATTTATTTACTAATTCCGCTACTTTATTTGAAAGGGTTATGCAAGGTGATTTAAATATGGGACAATTGGATTATATGCTAGGAATGATTGATAAAGTAAATAACGGGGCAGATTATCACGATGCTAGTGTTCAAGTAGGACAAAAACTCGTAGATATCTATGTAAAGCCTATTCTAGAAGAACAAAAATAAAAATTTTTATTTCTTTTATTTCTTTTATTTTTTGTGTTTTTTTTATTATTTTTAAATATTTTTAATAATATTTATCTTTTTAGAAAATCTAGATATTCTAGATATTCTAGATATTCTAGATATTCTAGATATTCTAGATATTCTAGATATTCTAGATATTCTTGAGATTTACCTATTTGCCTAAATTTGATAACCAATCGCCGGTCGGCAAATATTCATCTAATTTAGGCAAACGATGGAATATAAATATTTGCTTATTTGCCTAGATTTGATAACCAATCGCCGGTCGGCAAATATTCATCTAATTCAGGCAAACCAATGAATATTAAATATTTGCTTATTTGCCTAGATTTGATAACCAATCGCCGGTCGGCAAATATTCATCTAATTTAGGCAAATGGTAAAAACCGCTAGGGACTAATTAGGCACCCCCACCTAGGGACTAATTAGGCACCCCCACCTAGGGACTAATTAGGCACCCCCACCTAGGGACTAATTAAGCACCCCCGCGGCTCGTTTTTGTTAAATGTTTTTAATTCTTGTTAATAAATAAAATATTAAATATGGCTAGGTTAAATATTACAAATGAAAATATTTCAAAAATAGTAAATTTATATAACAAATGGGGTGCTAGTGATTATATAGGTGAATCTATAACACAAATAGAACATGGTTTACAATGTGCTAAATTAGCAACAGAGGACAGTAGATTATTAAATTATGATAATTTCACAAGACAATGTGTAATTATTGCTGCGTTATTGCACGATATAGGGCATTTAATTGGTTTAGAAAGACAAGAAATGGAAATGCAATCCAATGAATTAAATGGATTAAGTTTAGGTATTGTTGGACATGAAGGAATAGGTTCTAGTTTTTTGCAGGAATGTGGTGTAAATAGTTTAGTTTGTAAATTAGTAGCAGGACATGTACCTGCAAAAAGATTTCTTTGCACTACTCGTAAAGATTATTATAATAGATTAAGTGATGCTAGTAAACAAACGATGCAATTACAAGGTGGAATGATGAATGATATAGAATTACTAGAATTTCAAAAAGACAATATAGCAGAATTAAAAATATATTTAAGAGAATATGATGATGAAGCAAAAAAAATAAATCTCAATTTATCTAGCAAATCACAAATTATGGATTATCTATCCTTTAATTGATTATTGGTGGTTTTAAGTATATTTTAATTCACTTTCATTTTTTTTCATATTTTGCTAGAAATGCAAGACGGGCAGTTCGCAATTCATCCTTATTCAAAACAGGAATAGTTGGAACAATCTCTGGAATAGGAGGTTGTGGTTGTAGTAGTGGTGGTTGTGGTGGTTGTGGTAGTGGTTGTAGTAGTGGTGGTTGTGGTAGTGGTTGTGGTGGTTGTGGTAGTGGTTGTGGTAGTGGTGGTTGTGATAAAGAAAGTTTTTCTAATTTCTGTTTTTCTTTTTCTTGGTCTTTCTTTAGTGCATCTGCATATTCTGCATCTTGCCGGTCTCGTTCTTCCCGCCATATCCGCATTTCATCTTGATGTTTTACTTCTTTACGAATAGCTAATTCTTCCTGTTCCTCTCTATCTATAATACGATTAATATTTGTTTTTCCACTATAAGCATGTCCTGTTTTTTTCAGTCGCTCTTGTGCCTCAACTCTTGCAATTTGCTCTAGAACTGCATCTATATCATCACCCCGAATACTATTATCTAAATCTGGATTTTGAGATTGCTCTTCTGCAAACTCTGCTGATAATTGAAGTGCATATTCAGCATCTGCCTCTTCTTGGGCTTTTTTATGCATTTCATAATAATCATTAGCAGATTCATTTAGTGCCCTTGCTAATTGTTCATCATCATCCATAAAATCATCCATTTAATAAAATGTTTTAGATTTCTTTACTCAAAAAAACTGGCTTGTTGAAGAAGATTATATTGAAATAGTAAAAATAAAAAAATCAATTTTTTTCTAAAAAAATATATATTTTCTTATTTTTTTTCTAAATATCTAGAATAAGTAATTTTTTTACTAAATTATTTATTCTAAAAAAAAATATTATAATTATAGATAATACTAGCAATATATATTAAAAACAAATTTCAAATAATAAATAAAAATGACATTATATTCTTGGATTTTACCTATTTTAATAGGTATTATAGCAGCTGTGCTTTTATTAGCAATTTTGTTTCAAGATAAACAACGATTTTCAGATTTAGGTGCATTAACACAGCTAGAAGCATCTCGTCCTTATCTATATGGTGTAAATTGGATTCCACTTCATTATAATGATAATATCCCAATTCAAGAAATACAAGGACAAATTACTAAAGTAGATTCACCATTATGGATAAATAGTGTAGATGGTGTAGCCAATTATCCTATTTATAATTATTTTCCAAAAGTAAAACTAAATACAACATAAGAAAAATAAAATAAAAAAATCAAAAAACTATAAGCAAAATAAAAAAAAAACTAAAAGAAATACTTTAAGAAAAAAAAAATCAAAACAAAAATTTCAGAAACTTAGCAATATCCAGAAAGCTTAATGAATTTAATCATCCGCCTTAGCTTTTTTTTTCCAAAAGACGGATTAGGCCTTAGCTTCTTTCAAAAGACGGAGTAGGTAGTTCACTCGGTCTGCAGATTCTGCAGAATCTGCGTTTGCACGACCGCGACCAATTCCTTTGCGAGAAATAGGAGTTGGATGTGCAGCAGCATTTTCCTGCTTAGCAATAAAGTTTGCTTCAATTTGCAGTGCTTGGGCTTGTAGAGCATTTTGTTCAGCTTCTTTTTGTGTAGCTTCAGCTTCTCTTTGCTTTTCCAAAACACCTAGTGCTCTATCTATAGCATTTAGCTGTGCGAATGTGGGTGCAAGGTATGCACGGTTTGCAGAATTTACCAAGCCAGTAGTTGGGGCACTTGTTCCAAAAAATCGTCCAGCCATCTTGTAGATTGTAATATTATTTTAAATATAACAAAAAAAAATCAATTTTTCATAGTTTATTAGTTTTCACCATTTTTAATGATATTAAACTCTTAACTTGAATGCACGAGTATGAAGCGAGCTACATATGCAGCATTGGGATCTGCAAGACCACGATGTTGCCGAGGTCCTTTGCGAGAAACAGGAGTAGGGTTTTTTTCATTAGCCTTTGCATTTAGTACAAAAGCTTGTACTCGTCCCTGTGCCCACTCGCGTTTGTCTTCTTCTAAAGCTTGAATTCTGTCTTCGTATTCTTCGTCGTCTACGTAGTTTTCGGGGTTGAATGTAATATCCCGTCCGTAGTTACCAAAACGCTCTTCATCACGGTTGCCATAATAAACATTGCCTGTTTGTCTGCAAAAAACACCATCAACAGAACCAGCCATTTTGTAGGTTGTAATAATATTTATAATATAATAAAAAAAAATCAATTTTTAACAATTTTTTGGTTTTTACCAATAAATTGCTTTTAAAGCAATGAATTGCGAAGCTTTGAAAGGGTCAAAAGTGAATTTGACCTTGGAACCAAAGTCGTTTGTGTATTCAACACAATTTGCATCAACTTTCTTGAATATGGCTTCAAAGTTGCCTTCAATCTCGTGAGGAACGGAAATTTTGACCTCTTTTCCTTTTTGGAAATAAACACTTGAGACGAAGAGAGACAAGGCAATAGCCTGGTGTCGGTTCTGTTTTTCCACTTTTGGTTCAAAAGCAACTGGTGGATTTCCATTATAAGACACCATACAGTAGCCTTTTTGAATAAGTTGCTTAAAAAATTCAGCCTCTATCCAAAGGAGAAAAATGTCCTCAAGACTTTCGGGATATTCAAACCCATCAACAACACGAGCAATAAAGCCCATACGGTCGCGGGGTGTAAGTACGATAGCAGAAGCCATTGATAGCGCTTGGTTTGTTGTATAATAATTTAATATTCACAACAAAAAATCAATTTTTTGCAAAAATAACTATTTTTTCTTTTTTTTTATTTATTTTTTTATTTATTTATTTATTTTTTTTTATTTATTTTTTATTAACAATAAAAATAATAATAATTAAATAATTAACAATAATAATTAACAATAATAATAATAATAAAAAATTAATAAATTAGTTTGTAATAGATATAAATAGTATTTAGAGGATGGTAGAAAGTGGTTTATGTGCGTATAAAAATATATTTGGTGTTCCTGGAACTGGATTGCATTCCTATCGTATTTTGAATATTGCTGTAATTGATGTCTTATCAACCTTAATATTAGCATTTATTATTCATCAATATATATTAGAAAAATGGTTAAATATACATTGGATTTCAATCTGGTGGATTATCATATTGTGTTTTATAGCGGGTATTCTAGCACATCGTTTATTTTGTGTATCTACAACAATTGAT
>Ga0255167_1000637_pt1 | contig 11052 bp, 9 predicted proteins | sample Atl_Miss_RepA_8d_FD_183177 | JGI IMG/M metagenome (GOLD analysis project Ga0255167, IMG submission 183177) | Freshwater microbial communities from Altamaha River, Georgia, United States - Atl_Miss_RepA_8d | ecosystem: Environmental > Aquatic > Freshwater > River | place: USA: Georgia | collected... | reverse complement strand
TATCTTAAATTGTATTTTATACGGTTCAATCCTTTATTACTTATATAATCTAGAAGATGCTGATTGCAATTGTATTCGTGATTGGAGACATAATTTTATTAAAGCTATGTGTTTTATAACAATATTTATGGGTTTAATATTTTTTATATTTGCATTTAATATAAAAATATTTATAACTTTATATATAATACAATTATTACTTTTTGTTGTTCTTGTATATGCATTTTTTACATATGTTAGTGATTTGAATACTACTCAATGTGTGTGTGCAGTTAAAAAACAACCTAATCTTAATTCAATTATGAATGTTTTAAGATTTATATTATTATTCATACTAATAATAACTATTTTAATTATTATTTTATTTGCATCATTAATCAATACAATAATAAAATCTCTAAAAAAATAAAATACACAAATTAATTCGTTTGATATATCATTATACCAATAAAAATAATAACAATAACTGAATATAACCATCCTAGAACAGCAGGTATTTTTGCAAAATTTAGTTCTGTCTGATTTAAATTAAAACAATAATGGGTAGATTTAGAACCTTTTACACCTGTATCAAAACAAGTTTTATTTTGACCTGTAAATCCAAATTGTGTTAAAAATGCACCACCAACTATTATAAAAACAGACATAATTAAAGTAGCAATAATTAACCCAAGCACCAGAATATTTTCATGTTGTTTCTTAAAAAGCTTATAAACAACAAAACCTGTAATTACAACAAATAAAATCCAAAACACAACTATTTTAAATCTAATAAAACCAAGTTGTGTAGGTGTTAAACTATAACACATAGACGATGATGTTGCAGTAATAGCAGGTGCAGTTGTTGTAGGGTCAGTTGCTTTAGGTGCAGTTGTAGTAGTATTATTTGCAGTAGTGGTAGTATTATTTACAGTAGTGGCAGGGTCAGTTGCTTTAGGGTCAGTTGTAGTAGTATTATTTTCTGTTATTTCAAATGGTTCATTTAATACGCAATTCAGAGGTTGTGAATTAAATATCATATAAGTAATAAATGTATCACCTACTAAAAAACAAGATATTAATAAAAAATATAATAATATCTGTGTTATTAAAAAAATAAAATACGCATTCATATTTATGTTTTTAATCTAATTTTAATTCTAAATATAATTAATATATTTTTTTTTCTATTTTCCTATTTTCCTATTTTTTTTTCTTTATTTTTATTAAGATTAATATATTGATATTTGTAAATATTTTCAAATTAAAAATTAGAATGAATTTAATGCTAATAGGTAAAATAACTCTTTTACTTGTTTTTATAACATTTATAACTTTTATTTTTGTAGGTGGTGGATTTTTAACAAATATTTTATGGAATTCAGATTATGATGTTAGCTGTGTTGGTTTAAATACTCAGGATAAAAGAAATATTGCCAAAATGACTATGATAATGTTTTGGATAGTATTTATTTTATTATGTATTTTATTACCAATTCATATTTTATTAAGAAAATATATTGACATAACTTTTGTATAAGGAAAATAAAAAACCAATAAAACCAATAAAAACCAATAAAACCAATTAAAAAGCTTTTTTATGTTTTATTTTTTTTTATTTTTTTTTATTTTTTTTTATTTTTTTGTTTAATATGTTTTAACGCGGATACCAGTTTCAGACATACCAATAGATGTAACTAAATTAAATTTTATTTCCTTATTTCGTGTTTTTTCGTGTAATTGTTTAATAGAATGTGCTCCTAGATAACTAAGCCCTGAACGCAAACCCCCTTTAATTTGTTCCAATAAGTCTAGAACACTTCCTGCAAGTTCCTGTTCACCATCAACTCCCTCAGATGTCATACTAGATATATCTACTTTAAACTTTTTATTTTTTTCCTGATTACTTAAATTAGCCATACTAGAAGCCATACCCCTAATATATTTAAAACGCTTACCATTACGAAATATAATTTGCCCTGGACTCTCTTCCGTTGATGCTAATGTTCTACCTAACATAACTGCAACCGAACCCGCCGCAATAGCTTTCACCTTATTACCCGTTTTTCCCAATGATCCACCATCACAAATAATATGAGTATTAAACTTTCCATTATTCTTAGCTTGAAAACAATCTAGAACTGCTGAAAATTGTCCCTTACCAATTCCAGTCTCTAAACGAGTTGTGCAAATAGAACCGTTTCCAATACCTACCCTTACACAATCCACATCTAGATTTGGATTTGCTAAAAACTCATATCCTTCTGCATTACAAATATTACCTGCCATAATAACTAATGATGGATATTTAGACCTTATATTTTGTATTGCCTTTGCTGTATATTCATTATATCCATTTGCAACATCAACACATATTAAATCCACATTTGCTAATACCAACGCTTTTAATCGTTCTTCATAATCACCTATTATACCAACCGCCGCACCCACACACAATGCACCTGTCTTATCAATACAAGCCTTTGATTTATTATTTTCCCAATGCCTTATATTTTTTAATGTAACCAAACCCAATAAATGTTGATTATCTTTATCTAGAATAGGTATCTTTTCATACCTGTTTTTTATCATTTGTTCCTTTGCTTGTATTAATATTTCATTAGCATTATTCATTAATATCTCTGGCGTAGTATATATAGCCTCAAATAATAAATTACAATCTTGTACACCATTTAACATAGTATCCTTCAGATATTTTGTCATATAATCAACCACCTTTATTTGATTATTTACATTATTCCCATTTTCCAATGTTTTAGCATAATTCATAGCCTCTATATCACGCCGGGTTAGAATTCCTAAAAATTCATTTTTCACCGACACCACACAAAAAGTAGACACACCAAAACGCCTAATTAGTTCATCTACATTATCAAGGGATGCATATGGTGAAATAGTATAGGGTTCTAGAATAATATATTGTAAAAATCTTTTTACTTTAATAACCTGGGAAACTTGTTCATCAATAGACATAAATCTATGGATAATACCCAATCCACCTGCTAATGCCATTTTAATAGCCATCTGTGTTTCAGTGACAGTATCCATAGGACTAGATATAAGTGGTGTTTTTAAAATTAATGTGCGAGAACCAGTAGCAATATTAACATCTAGAGATATTTGAGACCTTGATTGTATATCACTATATAAAGGTTCCATTAAAATATCATCAAAACAATAAGAACTTCCTAACACAGGTAAATTATTAAATATAGACATTGCAAATAATTCTATCTAGCTTATTAAAAAATTCTTTATACCTAGTAAGATAAAATAATAAAAATATAGTATTAGAACAAAAAACAAAATTAATTCTAAAAAATTACATTACTTCTAGAAAATTACTTTAATAAAATTAATAAAATTATAATTTCTTTTAATCTAAATCTAAATTATTTGTATCATATATATTATTAGATGTGTTATTTGATATGGTATTAGATGTGTTATTAGATGTGTTATTAGATGTTAAATAATTTTCAAAATCCGTGTTATTACTATTCAATATAGAATCCTTATCAATTTTCATTAGATATAAAAAAAACGCCGCTAGAATATTATCATTAATATTTTTTTTTGTATTTTTTACTTCATTATCTAGCTCATTATTATCTAGCTCATTATCAAATTGTGGATTATTGTTATCTTCTAGAGATTCCACTACATTAGATATTATCTCTTCTTCCTCATTTACTTTATTGTTTTCTGTGTTATATTGCAATTGAGTTTTAAAATTAGTAATATTAATATTTAAATCTGTTATAGATGCCTTTAATAATTTTAAATTCATATTTAAAACTTCATCAGCATTAATTTCTTCCAACTTATTATTAAAAAATGAACATAACTCAAAATAATTTTTTAATATCTCTAGCATTTCATTATTCATATCTTGCATTTCTGACATTTCCTATATTTCAATTTTATTAATAAACAATTAAGAATACGAATAATTAAAAAATAATTGAAAAATAAAAAAAAATAAAAAAATTAGTTTATAAAAATTTATTTCTTATTTCTTATTTGTATTATTTTTATTTTTTTGTATTATTTGCATTTTTTATATTTTACAAAATTTAAAAAATATTTAGAAAGCGCTCAAGCGCTCAAGCGCTCAATTATTGGCTAGTAGATTTAGAATTTTTGGCTTTCCCCATCTTCTTTGCCGGTTCTTTAGTTTTCTTAGGTGGCTCCGGTGTATCATCATTTTCTTGTTCAGATTCAACAACAACTGGTTTAGTTTCAACTGGCTTTGCACTATTTCGTGTAAGCTTTTGCTTTACCTCTTCTTCTTCTGAATCTGATATTGCTGATGCAGATGCTGATGCAGATGCAGGTGCAGGTTCCACCTTCTTAGAACCGGATGAAACAATGGATACAACATCATTTCCCTTAAGACGCCTTGTTTCATTATCTTCCCATTTAGCAATCTCAATTTTATATTGCTCCTTATCCTTTTGATAAGCCGCTTCATATTTCTCCTTTTGTTTATCTGTTAGTGCTTTCCACATTTCACCAGCATCCTTTATAATTAAACTATTAGCCAACTTACGGTCTTCAGTATCTGCATATTTGTCTTGCAATTGCGGACGAATATAATTTAAATAACGGAAATATGCCGATAAAGGTTTTTTAGGCTTATCCGCAGGAAAATCACCAGAATTAATAGCTTCTACTTTTTGTTGTTCATATGCAATTGCATATTCTTCTTTTAACCGCTGTGCTTCTGCAATATATTTTGCCCTTTCTTTATCACTTAATGCCTTATATGCAGTAGAACAAGTCTTCAAATCAAATTTAGTTCCGGTTTTATTACACTCTGCCTTAAAATACTTTTGGAAAAGAATATTAGCTGTAGCAGGTTTCTTTAAATCTTTTGGTGTAAACTTGGCCTTATCCTTCTTTTCCCGCTTATTAGCCTTTCTAATAGACTTTTCCAATACATCACGAGGTTCTCCAAAGAAATAGTTCATAATTTCATCATTAGGCACATCAAACTCCTTACTAAGGGCATCTAGAAACTCAAGAAAGAATTTAGCTTCCTTAGGATTTGTCTTCAAACGACCATTCCAAATAGAATGCTGGTCTTGCTGGTCTTGCTGAACTTCATTATCTGAACCACTGTTAGACATTTTGTAAGTATATATTGGCTTGTGATTATCTAAATTGGTTTATTACGCTTTAAGCTGTTTTATTTAATAAATAGGATGAGTAAATATAAAATTCAATTTTTTTTTTAATTTTTATATTATTGTTATTTTTTTTTATAAATTATAGAAAAAATAGGAAAAATAGATTAATTTATTTTAATTTTTATTAGTTATAAATAATTAGATGGACTATTAAAAATTTCATAACCTTTTTCTTTAGTAAATATAAATCCATTTGCTAGTAAAATACCATCTAATATCCCCTTACAAATAGCTGTTTTTGGATGTAATATATCAGTTAATATATGGCTATTTAATATATGCATAAATCCATTATTTATTTGAATTTGCCCGTAGAATTTATCATTTTGAAAATAACAATAATGTTTTTCAAAAGGTTGTGTTCCTGCATTGCTTTGTTTTGCAAATGGATAATACATAATTATATTATCACGAAACCAATAATCTGCCTTATTTAAGTTTGCTTTTGATATGAAATTTTTCCAATTTTTACCACCCGTATCAAAATTATCACACGGCATCCAGTCCATATGATAATTTCTAATAAAATCTAATTTATAAAATGATAACCATGGATGTAATACCCACGGACCCTGTTTTACATCACATTTTTTAAAACTACCACTTTGAAATGTGCTTGTTTCCATTATATCACCCCACATACCCATTTTTTCTAATGTATTTATTATTGTAAATGGTTTAATCATAAAAAAATCCTGATCTAAAAAAGCAAAATATGTTGGATTACGAGGCAATATAATATTATTATATGTCCAATTTAGTTTTTTTCCTAAAATATTTGAAGAATTCTGATTTTTTTCACCTGCTAGTGATTCTGGCATCACAATATATTGAACACTATATTTTTTACATATATCTTCCTTTTCTTTAGAATTCTCATTATACATTCCACAATTGGAATCTATAATAATAATAATAATGTTATGTTTATCTTTACAAAAATGCCGGATGGTATTAATTTGATACTCAACACAAAAATTATTGTTATAACATATTAAATAAAATTCTAGAATACCTGGAAATGCTTTCTCTTCCATATTTACACAAATATAATTAACCTAATTAATATTAATAACTTTATTTATTATAATAAACACATAAAACACATAAAAAACAACAAATAAAAACAAAAAAAAATATCAACACATAAATCCAATATATAAAATTGATTTAAAAAACAACTAGCAGTATATATAACTCTGCTAGATAATTAGTTATAATAAATACTATTATAGAATGGGTGTGCCAAAATTATTTCATTCTTTAATAGAACAATATCATCATAATGAAGTTAGTAATCCTACAGGATATTATATAATTCGTAAAGATATAGATAATGAATTACCCATTCATTTATATTTTGATTTTAACTCAGCTATTTATCAAGTTATTAAACCAGAAATAAAAACTCCAGAAGTCTTAATAACACATGTAATTGCATATCTAGATTCTCTTTGTAATGCTATTGGAACCGATAAATGCCAGTTGGTATATATTGCCCTAGACGGTGTTCCACCAATGGGCAAAATTTATCAACAAAGATATCGCAGATTTCACAGTATTTGCCGACATAACCGTATTAGAAAAATTAATGAAACACAAACATCTAGTAATGGTAATTATGGTAATAAATGTAATAACATTGATACTGGTGATAATAATATATCTAGTAGTAGTGCTAGTAGTAGTGCTAGTAATAGTGCTAGTAATAGTGCTAGTGTAAGTAATAGTGCTAGTAATAGTGCTAATGTAAAAAGGGATATAGAGATAGATACAAATATGATAACACCTGGAACAGTTTTTATGCATTCTCTTGGTTTAGCCATAAAAAAATATATTCTAGATAGAATGAAAAATAATAGTAAATTAAATGGTGGAAATATTAAATATATATTTTCAGATTCTAGCATACCTGGTGAAGGTGAACATAAACTTATAAATCATATTCGTGAGAGTAAAAGATTATCAATAGATGGAACACTTGAAGAACAAGCGTTTTATAGTAGCCCACATAATACTGTTATATATGCCCTAGATAATGACCTTATAATGTTAGCCCTTACTCTAGATATTGATAATCTTTATTTATTCCGCGAAGCTACTGAATACGGAAACTTTGCAATGAATTACGACGGACGGCAATATCTTTATATGGATATAACTGAACTAGAAGAAGCCCTTATTCAAAATTTCCGTGAATCTTATGGATGTAGTAAGATTGAAACCAGTAATGAAAAACGACGCTATCTAGATGATTATGTATTTTTAGGTTTATTACTAGGTAATGATTTTATACCAAAAACACACTGGTTTAGTATTGCAGAAAACGGATACGAACGATTAATGAGTGCATACTGGCAAATTCATAATCATACGGAGGCTTTTATGATTGACCGCATAACAATGATTATTAATACGGAAATGTTATGCGATATGCTTTATTTAATAAAAGAACAGGAACAAGAAGCAATAGAAAGCTTATTTATAAAACGCCGCCGTGCTAGAATAAAAATCCGGGAAGATTGCACAGAATTAGAAAGACAAATATTATTAATGGATTTTTATCCTTTACAATATCTACATATAGAACGCACTATTAACCCCTGGAAAACAGAATGGCGTGAAAGATATTATAATATTTGTTTTCATATGGATTCACATCGCCCTGAAAACTTGGAAATGATTACTCAATCCTATCTAAAAACACTCGTATGGAATTTCCATTATTATTTTGATAAATGCATTTCTTGGGATTGGGCTTATACATTCCCCTATGCACCCACTTGGCACGATATCTATAATGAATTAGTAAAACATAAAAATATTAATGTATCTAGCAGTAGTGGAAAATTATTCCATTTTACAAAATCTAAACCTATTGATTCACAAACCTTATTATTTATGGTATTACCCTGGGCTAGTCGGCGGTTTATGTCCTCTAGCATCGCTAGAAAATTAGAAGAAAAAGAATGCCCAATGCATATTTATTTTCCTAAAAAATATGGACTTAATGTAGCATTTCATCGTTATTATCATGAATGCACACCTATATTATATAAAATGGATTTAGCCAAAGTAGCAAAATTTATTAAACATTGCCCTTTGACTGAAGATGAAATAAAAAGAAACCTAGAAGGTAAGATTTATCCTTAATCTGATTTTGATTATCCATTTTTATTTTTCTTATTTTTTCTTATTTTTCTTATTTTTTCTTATTTTTTCTTATTTTTCTATTTTTCCTATTTTTTCTTATTTTGTAAAATAAAATATTTAATTAAATTATTTTGTTGAATTAATAATAATTTGCCGGAATTAGATAAATTTCAGCCTATGGCTAAAAGTTATCAACTATCGGCAACCATTATGCAACCATTAGGCAACCACTATGCAACTATTATGCAACTATTATGCAACTATTAAGGTAATTAATGTAATAATAAATCTTAAAAAATTTAAAACATGCAAAAAATTATTTTAGTTAAGATATGTTCAAAAATAAATATTTTATTAAATGCCTTTACATTTTTGTCGCATTTATAAATTTATTTACACATTTATCAAATTCAGGAATAAATACTATACCGTTATAAAATATTCTTTCTAAAATTGAACGCAAATAATCACGCGTTATATGCCCTAATTTAGGAGAATGAGATTTATATTCTTCTAATTGTTCTGGTAATATTAATTGTGCATTAATATTTTTATCATCTATTAATAATTCAATAAAATTTTTTATATACTTGTTAATAAAATAATTCAATTGTTCTACAGTTAATTCTTTAAAAATTTTAAATTTTAAAAAAAATTTTTTAATTATTTCTCTTAATTCTTGTCCATTAAATTTCTCTTGTAATTTTTGCATTAATTCGCGTTGTAAACTATATTTGTAATATTGTTCTTCTTTTAGGAATGGCAACAAATCTCTATCTAAATTTCTAATAAAATTATTTATAATCCTAAATATTCCATCTTGATATTCTTTTTCATCCATTTTAAGTTCATTATTTAATTGAGTAGTAAAATATTTTTTAAAATGTTCTGTTCTTTTAATATTTAAATTTGTTTCAAATCCTAATATACAATTTAATAAAAATGTGTTATAATAAAAAATAAAATTTTCATATATATACATATTTTTTCCATAATCTAATAAAGTATTTCTATTATTCTGATTTTGCATATTGTTTTTATTGTTATTAAATTCTGCATCTAATACTCTACAACCTTGGATAAATAAATATATAGTTTTATCTTGATGTGCTTTACTTATATTCTTGCAATATTCAGATAATAACTTTTTAAAAATTTTATTTTCACTTTTTTTTATTTCATTAGAATTATTTACATAATAGAATCCTTTATTACTATTTATTTCATCATAACTTAAATTTATATCAAAATATTTTTGCCCAGGTAAATAAACTATTGAATTTTTAAATAAATCATAAGGCATTGTTCTTTTTCTATTATTAACAAATCTTTCTTTTCCAAATGATAATTTATCAATACAAGTTATATTTTTTTGTATTAAAAGTCTATTCTCCTTCATTTTAAAAAATTCAAATAGTTTTCGTGTAGATACAGTATAGCTACACGAAAATCTATTAATTGGTGTAGTAAATACTAATATAATATTATCAGGAACAGTATCAATTCCAAACCCGTGCGATAAACCACCGTGAGTGTGTGCAACAATAAATAAATTTGCGTTATCAGGATTAGCATCTTGTGTTTTTTGTATTTTCTCATATTTTTGAATACTCTCATAAAGTGTTTCAAATAATTCTCTAACATGTTCTTTAAGATAAATTTTTTTAACAATTTGTATATTTTTAAGAAATAATAAATATGATGATGATAGTATTCCTTTTGGACAAGTTTGACTATTATTTAATTGTTTTTTTGTATTAAAATTTTTATTGGATACATTTTTATTTGTTTTATTTTTAGAATTATGATGTGATTCATTTTCTCCTAATCTATCAAATCTTAAACCTAATGCTTCGTGTAAATTTTCTAAATAATAATTCATAAAGGTTCTTAATCTAAATTCATATGAATCAATGGATTTGTTATATAATTTTTTATTTTCTCCCAAAGTTTGTACTCTTGAATTTCTTGAACTAGCTGTAGCCATATCTATTTATCTTAATTTATTGTTTTATTTTATTTACAAAATAAACAAAACTAAATTAATAAAACCAAAACCAAAACCAAAATAATAAAACTAAATCAATAAAATCAAAACAAAAAAAATTAAATCATATATTTCGTTGTTTAGCTCTGCCACCGCTAGAGAGTATTCCATCATTTAATTGATTCACCTTTTTGGCACTGTGGTTCCCCATAATCCGTAGAGAAAACAACCTTGCGGACACCATAATCCTTAATAAGAGCCAAACAATGATAACAAGGAGCAGAATTACGAAATATATGTTTATCAGTCTCTGATGATTGATTAACACGAGCAATTAACATACTAGTTTTCTTCAGTTTCCTCCTTATCTTTGCATCATTAGAATCTCGTGATTGATAATAACGCCTAAACTTTGTTAAAGCCACTTTTTCAGCATGCATTGAAGGCTTATCAACTGAATAATGACACTCTGTATAGTGATTTACATTATTTAATGACATCGCAGGACGATATCCAGAACGGGTTAATACTGCCGCATGTCTTTGCAATAATTCACTATTTAATGCCTTATCACCTAACTTATTGAAAACATCATTCAACTTTGACATTTTAAAATTCTAATTTAAATCTTATAAAATTTCTTGTTTTGTTTATATTAATATCAAAAATATATACTTATTTATATTCAATTTTTTTATTTTTTTTTATATCTTTACTTTT
>Ga0255167_1000635_pt1 | contig 11067 bp, 13 predicted proteins | sample Atl_Miss_RepA_8d_FD_183177 | JGI IMG/M metagenome (GOLD analysis project Ga0255167, IMG submission 183177) | Freshwater microbial communities from Altamaha River, Georgia, United States - Atl_Miss_RepA_8d | ecosystem: Environmental > Aquatic > Freshwater > River | place: USA: Georgia | collected... | reverse complement strand
ACATGCTGGTCGATGCGGGTGCCCGCGACTTCACCTGGGTCGATCCGAAGCCGTCCAAGATCATCGAGACACCCCCAGCGATCAGCTTCTCGGTTTCGACCGCGAAGTTCGAGGGCCAGGTGACGATCCTCTACGATCGCGGCGGCGACACCTACGTGGTCGAGCTGCGCCGCGACGGCGAGCTGATCGATCGGCACGACGAGGTGTATTTCGACATGCTCGGTGAAGTGCTGGATCGGCTCATCGACGACGGGCGCTGGCGCCTGATCGACGTGAGCGTGATCGACGCCAAGGCTCCCCGGCGCCGCCAGGCGGTTGCGGCATGACGTGCGAGGCAAACGGCTGACTCCGCAGCCTACCGGCGACTTGCCCCATAGGCCTTTCATCCGTTCGGGTGGAGGGCCTTTTTTTCAGGAGATGAACCATGTCACTTCGATTCAAAGGCTCCGACCTGCGCCCCGTGCTGGCCGAGGCCGTTGCCAACCAATGCCGCGTCGTCCTCGCCAAGGACCAGGGCGTGTACTTCCTCGCCGAGCAGGGAGAACGCCGTCCCGATGGCCGCGTGAAGCTGCTGGCCTATGCCGTCGGCTGCAACCCGGATACCGACCCGTTTGACGACTGGTGGGAGCTGGCGCGCACCGAGCTGGGTGGCGACGACTTCGGCGAGTTCTTCGACCCGAAGGAAGGCGTCTTCGCACGCATCCTGCACGGCACGGACGACCTGATGCTGTCTGCCACCACGACGCACCTGTCGCTGGAGGTGGTGCCATCGGCGTAGCGCGGCTACTCCCGTCCCCTCACGGCCCCCTTCATGGGGGCTTCCTTTTTTCCGCACTGCGGCCTTCGCCGCGTGCGTGCTCGTCTCCGGCCGCCATGGCCCGCCGCGTCGGCCCGCCCGCCGACCTACCCACGGAGACGACCGCATGCACCACCCGTTCAAGATCACCCAACCGACCTGCATCAGCTTCTCGGGCGGACGCACCAGCGCCTACATGCTCTGGCGCGTGTTGCAGGCCAATGGGGGCCTGCCTGCCGACACCGTGGTCTGCTTCGCCAACACCGGCAAGGAGGTGGAAGCGACCCTGCGCTTTGTGCGCAACTGCGCCGCGCACTGGCAGGTGCCGATACGCTGGCTGGAATACCTGCCCAGGGAGCCAGGCTTCACGCTGGTGGACTTCGATCGGGCCAGCCGCCAGGGCGAGCCGTTCGAGGCGCTGATCCGCAAGCGCCAGTACCTGCCCAATCCCGTCGCGCGCGGCTGCACGACCAGCCTCAAGATCCGCCCGATGCACCGCTACCTGCGGCATCTGGGGTGGACGGACTGGGACCAGATGATTGGCATCCGCGCCGACGAGCAGCGCCGCGTCGCCAAGATTCGCGCGCGCGGCCATTCCACCGAATCGACCCACGAGACCATGTGCATGCCGCTGGCGGATGCCGGCGTCACCGTGCGCGACGTAGGCGCCTTCTGGCAGGCGCAAGCGTTCGACCTCGACCTGCTGACGGTGAACGGGCGCACGCTCGAAGGCAACTGCGACCTGTGTTTCCTCAAACCGCGCGGGCAACGCCTGGCCCTCATCAAGGCTCGGCCCGAGGCCGCCGTGTGGTGGATTCGCATGGAATCGCTGAACCTGGCGAGCAAACCCAGCGGTGCTCGGTTCCGCGCCGACGGCCCCAGCTACGCCGACCTGGCACGCTTCGCCGCCGACCAGGGCGATCTGTTCGACGCCGCCGAGGAATCGATCGCCTGCTTCAGCGGCGATTGACGGCCATGGACGGGCAATCGCCCTCCCCATCGCTGCGACTACTTCCGGTGTCCTTGCGCCGTGCCAATGCCTTCGTGCAGGAGCACCACCGCCACCACCGGCCAGTTCAGGGCGCGAAGTTCGCCTTGGCCGTTGCGCTGTCCGGCAACGATGCCATCTGCGGTGTGGCCATCGTCGGCCGGCCGGTTGCCCGCCACCTGGACGACGGCTGGACACTCGAAGTCACCAGGCTTTGCACTGATGGCGAGTCGAACGCCTGCAGCAAGCTCTACGGCGCGGCGTGGAAGGCGGCCAAGGCCCTGGGCTACACGCGGCTGATCACCTACACCTTGCCCGAGGAAGGCGGTGCCAGCCTGCGCGCCGCCGGTTGGCTGCTGCTCGGTATGCGCGACGGCGGCGCCTGGAACCGCCCCAGCCGTCCCCGAGCCGGCACCCCCGACCACCTGCGCGGCCGCAAGTGCCTGTGGCAGGCGCCAGGCGGCGCGGACAAAGGGAAACACCCGGATGCCGATTGATTGCTGCCGCGCGCGCGAGGCCCGGCCATGCTGACCCCATGCCTGCTGACGTTGTCAGCGACATGCCAGGCAACCATCGGTCTTCGAGGTTGCCGCGCAGTTCCCACTGCGTGACCGAGCCAGCTCGCACCGCATCCATCCGCGAGCGGCCACCAGTCTCTGGTGGCGGATGCTTTCGCCTTATCAACCCACCGCGGGGTTACGCACCTTTCCCCGCATGCGTGGGCCGGTGTGTCTCCGCTTCATCCCTATGGAGATTCACCATGAACACCACGTCCAACGAGAAATCGTATTTCGACCTCCACACCTCGGGCATCGGCTACATCCAGCGCGTCCGCGAGGTTCCCGTCCGGGGCGGCCGCCGTGCGCAGCCCTTCCTGGCATGCACCATCGCCGCGCTGGTCGGTTCTGCCAAGGACCCCGGCTACCGCTACTTCGACGTCAAGGTGTCCGGTGCGGATGCCAAGAAGCTGGTCGAGCGCTACATCGGCGTTGACGATCCCAAGCAGCGCCCGCTGGTGCGCTTCCGCCTCGGAGACCTCTGGGGCGATGCGTACATCCGCGACAAGGGTGAGCACAAGGGCGAGGCCGGCGCGACGCTCAAGGCACGGCTGCTCAAGGCCGAGCCGCTTGACCGGGCCGAACTGGCCTCGATCAAGCAGCACGAGCTGATCACCCGCGGCATCGGCTACCTCAGCCGTCCGAAGGACGTCTCCCCCAAGGATGGCGATCCGTTCCTGTCGTGCTGCGTCGCGGCGCTGGCCGGACCTGTCGGTGAACCGGAATATCGGTACTTCGACACCATCGTCGCCACCCCTGAAGCCGAGCACCTGGTTCGCCGGTGCGTGCAGGCCATCGAAGGGGACCGCAAGGTGCTGATCGCCTTCCGTCTGAACGACATGAAGATCGATCCGTACATCCGCACCAAGGGCGAGCGCGCCGGGGAACCGGGAGCAAGCCTCGAATCGACGCTCGTCCACATCGGTCTGATCAAGATCGACGGCACCCAGGTTTATCCGACGAGCCAGGCGCAAGCCGAGGCGCGGCAAGCCGAGGACGCACCCGCGCCCGAAGCCGAGGTTGCCGCCGACACCGCTGCCGACCAGCCCGTCGAGCCCGCCGAGCGCGAGCCCGCAGGTGAAGTCGAGGAGCAGGAGCCGGCATTGGCTGCTTCGTTCTGATCCGGCATGGCCCCTCACGGGGCCTTGCCTTTTTCCTATTTCCCAAGGAGAACCATCATGGCAGCCACATCGGCACCTGCGAGATCAGTCCTGCCCATCGTCGTCCCGGGCCAGCTCACATTGCGGACCATCCGCGGCAAGAACGGCCCGTTCACGGTCGGTCGCCTGACCACCCCCATCGGCGAGTTCGCCGTCAAGGACGCGGAGCTGGAGCAGTACCCCGAAGGCAAGTACGACGGGGAATTTGTCATCCGCTACATCTTCGCGAAGTCCTATCCGGTCGCGGGCGGCGCGCGGTTTGAAGTCCGCGCCAACCTCGATGGCATGACGCTCAACGGCATCGAAAAACTGAGCCGTGACGAGGCCCGCAGCTTCGCCACCCAGGAAGTCGATCCACTCGATGAAGAACTGGGGCCCCAACCGGCAGCAACGCCGGCCAAGCCCGCCAGAACGTCCAAACCCGCCAAGCAGGCGCCCGTGCAGGCATCCGCGCCATTGGTCGATACCACGCCCTTCGGCGTAGATGCGCCGACGCCCGCTGCGGCTGCTGCCACCGGCAGCGCCGAAGATGGTGACGCCGCACTGTTCGGCATCCTGTGGCCGCTGGGCGAGTCCGTCAGACTGGATTCGACCATTGACCGGCGCACCTTGCGCGCGCAGGTTGCCCGGCTGGGCGAACTGGGCTACAAGCACCAGTACCAGACGCAGGAGTGGAACCGTCAGGCCGCACTGGAACCTGCGTGATCGCAAACGCCGCATCCGCGGTGTTCTTCATCCACCCGCCGGGGTTCCTTCCCCATGCGGGGGAGGCTCCGGCTTTCTTCTGGAGGTCTCCATCATGTCCACCATCGCTTGCGATGCACCTCATTCCACGCTGGACGAACCCGCGTGGCGCGCTGTCTGCAAGACGGCCGCCGAGCACGCCCAGCGTGGTTGCGGCCTGTCCTGGGATCACTGGGTCACGCTTTTCAGTTCGGAGATCGACGCGCAAGCCAGTCGGTTGCCGGAAAGCCAGCGGGCTCAGGCCCTGGAAATCGCGACCCAGGAATGGGACTACGCAACACCTGCCGAACGGCAGGAAACGCAGGAGTGGAACGCTGCAAACGGCTGCATCGAACTGGGCTACTGCCCAGCCGGTTGCGGTTCCTAGTCCGCACCGGACTCCATCGCCGCACGCGCGGCATTCCATCACCCGCTGGGGGCTCTCCCCCACGGGGAGGCCTCCGGCTCGATTCCTCAGGAGGCCTTTCATGGGCTGGTATTTCTCCCCCCAATCGCGGTCTGAACTGATCGCGGAACTGATCGCACCGCAAGAGACCGAGCGCGCCAGCGTCAAGGTCATCGCCCACGCGCTGCGCGGCAACGTCCTGTGGTCCGTCGCGGAAGTGACGGCCAAGGTCGAAGGCGTGCATCGTCATCTGGCGCCGGGTCAATCCCTGCGCTACATCCGTTGCGATCTGCTCGAACGCAGCGGCGGCCAGTGGGGCTACAAGCCGCTGGACGAGTCCATGCACCCGTACTACTACTCGTGCCCGCTGTCCTATCTGGATCTCGCACCGGAGCAGTCCGCCGATTGGCGTACAGGCGTTCGCGCCTACCACGCGCAGCGGCGCACACCCACGGCACCTGCGGCACCCACCGCAGCGCTGATGGCCTGAGCCAGGAGGAACCGACATGGACCCGATCCTGGCCGCGCTTCCGCCCTCGCTGCTGAAGCTCGTTGAAGGGAGTTTGTCCAACGACGAAGTTTCGTCCGACGAGGAAATGCTGGAGTACTTCATCAGCAACGGCCTCACCGAGGAACAGGCGCGGCAGGCACTGACCTACCGCGACCAGTACCTCAACAACATCTACCTGGAGGGCTTCACGCCAATCACTTCGGTAGATGAGGCGCTTCACTTCAATCCGCACACCCGGCAGTTCGAGCCGGACTGAGCGGTTTTCTTCCACCCCCTGGGGCAGTACTTGCCCCAGCGGGCGGTGCTGTTCCCGTTCATCCGAGGACACCACCATGCCCGCAAACACTTCTTCCACCACGCTGTATCGCATCGACGAATGCTCCGACGTGATGACCGACGCTTGCGTCGGCGATGACCAGGGCAATCTGATCTTCCTGTCGATCTGGGCGCGCGACACCGCCGTCCAGCAGTTCCTCGCTCGTCTGACCCTCGGGCGCGACGAACAGGGCCTGGACCAGTTCCACGTCATCACCGACCAGGGCGGCAGCGTCCCGGTGTTCGTCAGCAACGTCGATCGCCTGGAAAAGCGTATGACCCGCGCCTACCGGCGAACGCTGTTCGGTTCGCTGTCCAACGTGTGGCTGTTCGACCGCCGCTGCGTCAAGCCCGACAAGGCCAACGCCAGCGCACTGGCATTGCTGCCCAAGGGCAGCGCCCACCGGCTTGACCGCCTGTGGATGCTGGTACGGGACACCTGCCCACTGCCGCTGCTCGACCACTGGCGCGAAACCGTGCTGGAGCTGCTACAGACCCGCGAGATGCTGGCCCGTCTTCCGTTCGCCCTCGGGCCACTGGAAGGCCATCGGCTCGCCATCGACGTGCCGGCGCTGACCTTGGCGCTGGGCTCCCTGATCCGCAGTGACGTGCTCACCGCCTATCCCTATCCGGCCAAGATTTGGACGCCGGAAGCGGTAGCGGCTTGACCCACCCGCGAAAGCACGCCTTGCGTGCTTTCGCCCTTCATCCCGCCAACCAGGAGACTTCCATGGCCCTCATGTTCCCGCGGCTCGCCCGCAATTTCGCCAAGAACGGGTATTACCCGACCGACGAACCCACGCTCGAAAGAGCCCTCAACGCACTCATGCCCAGCGATGGCCCGATGTGCCTCCTCGATCCCTGCGCCGGCGAAGGCGTGGCGATCACCGAAGCCGCTCATGCCCTCGGGCGCGAGCAGGCCAAGGCGTTCGCCGTCGAGTTCGACGCGGAACGGGCACGCCATGCCCGCGGCCTGGTCGATCACTGCCTGCACGCGGATCTGATGGATACGATGATCTCCAAGCAGTCCTTCGGACTGCTCTGGCTCAACCCGCCATATGGCGACCTGTCCAAGGACGTCAACGGCAACATCGGCTATCAGGGCCAGGGCCGTGCCCGCTTCGAGAAGCTGTTCTATCAGCGCAGCCTGTCGCTGTTGCAGTACGGCGGTGTGCTGGTCTTCATCGTCCCCGGCTACGTGCTCGACGCGGAGCTGGTCGGCTGGCTGACACGCCACTACACGGATCTGCGGATCTACCGAGCGGTGGAAACGCAGTTCAAGCAGGTGGTGATCTTCGGCCGCAGGGTACGTCAGCGCGAGCTGGCACCCGATGGTCTCAAGGCCGTGCGCAATCTGCTGCTGCAGGTCGGGCTCGGCGAAGTCGAAGCCGAGGAACTGCCGAGCCAATGGCCGTTCCTGCCGTACATCGTCCCCGCCAGTCCGGCCGAGCCGGAGCATTTCTTCCGCGTGACGATGGAGCCGGAGCAGTTCGCCGATGAGGTTGGTCGGCTCCAAGGCCTCTGGCCGTCGCAGGACACGCACCTGGGGGCCGCGCCGCAGTCGCCGCGTCCGCCGGCACGTGCCTTGTCCCACTGGCATCTCGCCCTGGCCCTGGCCGCGGGTGCGATCTCGGGGGTTGTGCGCTCCAAGACCGGGCGCATGCTCGTCGTCAAAGGTGACACCCACAAGGACAAGACGCTCCAGCGGGAATTCACCGAACGCGAAGACGGCTCCATCGCCGAGACCCGCATCCTCACCGACAAGTTCGTGCCTGTCATCCGCGCGTGGGACATGACACCTGGCTCGGCTACACGGGGCGAGGTGCTGACCATTCGCTGATCGTTTCTCCACTGCTGACGGTTCGCCGTCTCTTTTCCCACCACGGGGCATGCCATCGCCCCGCTGGGGGTGGTGCAAGCCCCATTTTATTTGGAGCATCACCATGTCCCTCGATCTCGAAACCACCGCCACCGATGCCACGTCCGTTCAGGGCGAACTGCTCGACGCGAACTCTTCCCCTCTGGCCCTGAGTCTTCAGGATTTCGTCGGTGAGTTCGGCGACGAACTGCTCGACGCCCTCAACAGCGCGAATCCGCCGGTCTATAACGGCCAGCCGCAGGCGCACCGGCAACTCGTCGTCGCCAGCCTCAAGCGCAAGCTGTTCCCGGCCCAGGCCGAAGTCGTCCACGCCGCCGCCGAGCTGCTGATCGATCGTGGCGAACGCGCCGCGATCGTCAATGGCGAAATGGGCTGCGGCAAGACGACCGTCGGCATCGCCACGGCCGCTGTGCTCAACGCCGAAGGCTACCGCCGCACCCTGGTTCTTTCGCCGCCGCACCTTGTTTACAAGTGGCGGCGCGAGATCCAGGAGACGGTGGCAGGCGCCAAGGTATGGGTGCTCAACGGGCCGGACACGCTCGTCAAGCTCATCAAGCTGCGCGAGCAGTTGAATGTCCAGCCCACGGGCCAGGAGTTCTTTGTCCTGGGCCGGGTCAGGATGCGGATGGGGTTCCACTGGAAGCCTGTCTTCACCCAGCGGCGTACCCGTCACGGCAACGTGGCGGCGTGCCCGGACTGCGGCACGGTCATCACCGACCTCGACGGCGAGCCGGTCAACCCGGTCGCGCTCCAAGCCGAGGAATACCGCAGGAAGTGCAGCCATTGCGCCGCCCCCCTGTGGACACTGATCCGCCCGCGCAGTCTGTCCGGCAGCGACCAGTCCTCGGCCGTGCTGAAAGCCTTGAAGCGCATCCCGACGATCGGGGAAGTCACCGCGCAGAAGCTGATGCAGAAGTTCGGCGACGGGTTCCTGGCGTCGATGCTCGGCGACAACATCCACGAGTTCATCAACTTGATGGATGGCAACGGCGAGCTGGTCTTCTCTGACCGCCAGGCGCATCGCATGGAAAGAGCGATGGCGAACATGGAGTTCGGCTTTGGCGAAGGCGGCTACCAGCCGTCCGAGTTCATCAAGCGCTATCTGCCGCAAGGCACGTTCGACTTGTGCATCGCGGACGAGGCGCACGAGTACAAGAACGGTGGCAGTGCCCAGGGCCAGGCCATGGGCGTGCTGGCGGCGAAGGCTCGCAAGACCTTGCTGCTGACAGGCACGCTGATGGGCGGCTACGGGGACGACCTGTTCTACCTGCTGTTCCGAGCCCTGCCTGGGCGGATGATCGAAGACGGCTACCGCCCGACCACGAGCGGCAGCATGACCTCGGCGGCCATGGCGTTCATGAGGGACCACGGGGTCCTCAAGGACATCTACTCCGAAAGCACCGGCCCGGCGCACAAGACGGCCAGGGGCACCAAGGTATCGGTGCGCACGGTCAAGGCTCCCGGCTTCGGGCCGAAGGGGGTCTTGCGGTGCATCCTGCCGTTCACGATCTTCCTCAAGCTCAAGGACATCGGCGGCAACGTCCTGCCGCCGTATGACGAGGAGTTCCGTGAAGTCGCAATGGACACGGCGCAAGCCGCGGCCTACCGCGACCTGGCGGGTCGGCTGACCGCGGAGCTGAAACAGGCTCTGGCGCGACGCGATACGACGCTGCTGGGTGTGGTGCTCAACGTGCTGCTGGCCTGGCCGGACTGCTGCTTCCGGTCGGAGACCGTGGTGCATCCGCGCACGCGCAACACCTTGGCGTTCGTCCCGGCTCAGTTCAACGAGTTCGAGGTGACGCCGAAAGAGCGCGAGCTGATCGACATCTGCAAGGAAGAGAAGGCACAGGGCCGCAAGGTTCTGGCCTACACGGTCTATACCGGCACGCGCGACACCACGTCGCGCTTGAAGGTATTGCTGGAGCAAGAAGGTTTTCGGGTGGCCGTGCTGCGCGCGAGCGTGGACGCCAGCCGCCGCGAGGACTGGATCGCCGAGCAGCTGGACCGCGGCATCGACGTACTCATCACCAATCCCGAGCTGGTCAAGACGGGGCTGGACCTGTTGGAGTTTCCGACGATCGTGTTCATGCAGTCGGGCTACAACGTGTATTCGCTTCAGCAGGCGGCGCGCCGCTCGTGGCGCATCGGGCAGAAACAGTCGGTACGCGTGATCTACCTTGGCTATGCAGCCACCTCGCAAATGACCTGCCTGGAACTGATGGCCAAGAAGATCATGGTATCGCAGAGCACGTCGGGAGACGTGCCCGAGTCGGGACTCGACGTCCTGAACCAAGACGGGGATTCCGTCGAAGTCGCGCTGGCCAGGCAACTGGTCGCCGCCTAGCTCCTCCATGCCGGCGGCTCCTTCGGGAGCCGCCCTTCTTTCTGTCGCATCCCTACCTCATCACTCATCCTGCCAAGGAGAAATCATCATGCAAGACGACAAGCTGTTTCGTACCGAAGTGTCCTCCAGCGACGAATACGCCGTTCTACCGGCCGTCGCAGAATTCTCGATCGACGTATCCACCGCACGCGAGATTCTTCGCCTCTCAGCGGTAGTTAAGGCCCATGGTCTCTACAAGGTCGAGAAGTTCGACTACCGCGCGCAGTACTTGTCGCATGACGACGAGGAAGACTCCGATCAGACGGACTCGGACGACGACGACGACCGTTTCGTTCGCACGGAAGCCGACACGCTCAACGTCTCGGACAGGCATTTCTGGTTCGCGGCGTATCTCAAGCACACCGACATCGAGATCTCTAGCCAGCAGTTGCCGATAGGCGATCTGATCTCTCATTTCAACTTGGCGCCGGACCAAGAGAGCCGGGACCCGAGTTCCACTTCTCCAGGCTGCTACCGCAGCTGATCGGGGCACACCGACCGCCGACCCATGCGGTCGCCGGCTTCTTTTCCTATCTTCACTGCCGCCCCGGCTACGGGGCAAGGAGCTATCGAATGAAAATCCTGCGCATCGCGGTCGCGTGCCGCAACGCTTCGGGCATGACGGACATGCCCATCTTCACCGTCACCGTCACGGATGCCGAGTACCACATCGGCGCCCACTACGACAAAGCCCAGGCATTGGCTGCAAAAAGTGGATACGAACAGCCGTTCCTCTGCTTCGATCCCGCCGAACACCGTGCCATCTCGGCAGCGGCCCGCTCGCTGGATCTGGTTCCCCAGGTCGTCGTCATCGACATGACCGACGGCCTCGTCCATTCGGTGTGCTGCGACGCCGGCAGCATCAAGGTGATCTGCTACGACGAAGGCGATACCGACGAGGCTTCCGAAGCCGTCGACGATCACCCCGTTGGCGAGAACGGCCAACTCGTCCGCTGCTGGGCGCATACCCAACTGGCACAGGTTGATTCCGGCCTGAAGCTGGCTCGGGATTGATCGAGCGAAGCCCGATGCGTTTTCACTGGCCCCTTCGGGGGCCTTTTTCTTTGGAGCGAGGCTGCCGGGAAATCGGGCGCTGCCTGGTTCGCATTGTTTGCTGCCGCTCGTGGCCCGAGCGGCGATGGTGAGGGCTCGATGTTTCAGGACGACGCGCCATGTGCCCCTCTCCCCCCTGGTTTCACCATCCCGAACGCCGCCTGCTGGCGGGTTTTCTCGGCCTGGTTTGGTCGGTGCTGGCTGGCGGTTGCGCGACGACGAGCGCGCCGGTCGCGCCCGACACCATCGAGGAAGTCTCGGCCGCGCCCGTACCCGAGGCGCCCGAGTACATCCCC
>Ga0255167_1000630_pt1 | contig 11112 bp, 7 predicted proteins | sample Atl_Miss_RepA_8d_FD_183177 | JGI IMG/M metagenome (GOLD analysis project Ga0255167, IMG submission 183177) | Freshwater microbial communities from Altamaha River, Georgia, United States - Atl_Miss_RepA_8d | ecosystem: Environmental > Aquatic > Freshwater > River | place: USA: Georgia | collected... | reverse complement strand
AGCGCCATGATCTGCTGATAATATCACAATATAATGTTCAGCTCCAATGCGCGCATCTAAAAATGAAAATAGTTTTTCAAACTCTATATTTAAACGAATGTAGGTATCTTCGGTTTCAACCGACCGGGGACCGGTAGCGTGGCCAATGATATCTGTACTAGAATAACTTATTGAAAGTAAATCGCAATAGGAATCTGTTCCCAATGCTTCAGCGTTAATGGCCTCCATGGCAAAATCAGTTACCAGGGCATTTCCTTGTGGACTTCCTTTTATCCATGTACCCGGTGCATCAGTTTTAAGATATTCATAAGGGAAAACAGCGCGTGCTGAACCTGTTGGCGAAGCCTCAAATGACATAGTGTCTGGCGTAGAAGCTGTATACGTTGAAAGGGCATAATAGGGCTTCCATCCTTTTTTTACACGATCGTAAATGTTTAAATTTTTATTAAAGGTATTTACCCATTTTGGCAGCGACTGCATGTACCATGCTGAAGTAATAAACTGCATGTGATGTTCATCAAACCAATAGGCTGCATTGCCATGGCGCCCAGCGGGAAATATAGCACTACGGTCTTTTAGAGATACGGCAATGACTTTAGAATTATTGCTATTGCTTAATCGTAATTCATCACCTATGGTACTAGACTGTAAATGCTGCGGCGATGGTTGGTTTTTTAAAACGGTATCATTTGTACAGTATACCATTTTTGCCTTACTGCGGCTGTACCAATGATTACCAACTATTCCGTGAACCCTTGGCGTTGTTCCTGTAAACAAACTCGCATGTCCCGGTCCGGTATATGTAGGTACATAATTATAGTGTGCATTATTAAACACAAAACCACTATCAGTAAAACGTTTTATACCATTTGTGGTCCAACGGTGTTTGTACCTGTGTAACATTTCGTAACGCATTTGATCTACGGTTATCCACACCACAAGTTTGGGCGTTTGGCTAACTGCACAAAAACTTAAAACCGAGCATGCAAGGGTTTTAAGCAGACGTCTGGTATTATTTATCCAACACATTAAATTCAGAATTCATACTTATATATTCAGGAACTAAGGATTTCATAAGACTCACAATATGCAAATTGTTTTGAGTTTCAAAAGCTTGTATAAGTTCATTAACTTGATGCTGCACGCTACTGGCATCTAGCGTACGTGTTTTGCCAATTAATATTTTGGGATGGTGAGTGGGTAAGGTGTTTTCTTCATTTGCTAGCAGCTCTTCATACAGTTTTTCACCAGGACGAAGTCCCGTATATTGTATTTGAATTTCGGTTTCAGGAATTAAACCTGAAAGTAAAATCATTTTTTTAGCGAGCTCGGCAATGCGAACGGGCTTGCCCATATCAAATACAAAAATCTCACCCCCGCTACCCATAGCGGAGGCTTCAAGTACTAAAACGCCGGCCTCATCCATGGTCATAAAAAACCGCGTAATTTCGGGATGTGTTACTGTTATGGGACCGCCCTGTTCAATTTGTTTTTGAAATCTTGGAATAACAGAACCATTTGAACCCAACACATTTCCAAAACGGGTTGTAATAAACTTGGGTCCGTCAGAACGTTGTAAACTTTGTACATACATTTCTGCTATCCGCTTACTGGCACCCATAACATTGGTTGGATTAACTGCCTTATCGGTACTAATCATAACAAAGCGCTCAACGCCAAACTGTTTTGCAAAATCTGCAACCAGCTTGCTTCCCAAAACATTAGTTAGTATGGATTCTGAGGGATTATGTTCCATTAATGGAACATGTTTGTATGCGGCCGCGTGAAAAACCAAATGGGGTTTAAAAAATTCAAACACACGGTTTAATCGATTGGCATTACGCACATCACCTAAAACCACTTCAAAATTTAATTGAGGATATGCTGATTTTAAATTCCATTCTAATTCGTACAAGGGCGATTCGGCCTGATCAAATAATACCAATTGTTGAGGCTGGTATTTTGCGCATTGCATGGCTAACGTACTGCCAATACTGCCTGCAGCACCCGTAATTAATATGGTTTTGCCGGTTATAGCCGAACGGATTTGTATTTCATCAATTCTGATTGCATCGCGCTCTAACAAATCTTCAATTTTTAAAGGCTTAAATTGCTTTACGCTGAGTTGCCCATTAATCCATGAATGTACGGGTGGTACGTGTAATACACGAACATGATATTTAAAGCAAAGCTCTGTAATGTACTGCTTACGTTCTGAATTAAGTTGTTGTGGTGTAATTAATAAAAGTTCTGGCTTGTGTTTTTTTAACATGCTTTCAAGTCGTTGCAATGACAATACTTGCAAGCCTTCTATTCGAAGTTTATTTTTTTTAATATCGTCGTCAAAAAAAACAATAACCTGATACGACGTATTAGGGTCGCCGTCAAGTGTACGTTTTGATAAAAGGCCCGATTCGCCGGCGCCAAAAATAAACACTTTTGTTTTTTTTAAATGATGGCTTTTTGATTGATAATACGTTGCCTTAGCAAACATTCGAATGGTTATCAGTAAAAAAGAGCTAAGTAAAAATTCAATAATAACGATTGAATGGGGTAAAACAAATGTTTTTAATTGGTAAAGCCATAACACAAGGTTAACACTTTCAATTAATATACTTCCGCTAAAAACAACCAGAAATATTCTTAGGGCATCTTTTGAACTGGTATACCTAATAACGCCTTTATATAGTTTTGACCAATAAAAACTAAACGCGCGAATACCTAAAACCAGTGTAAAGTCTAAAGGCATATTTTTAAAATCCTGATCTGGGATATTATTGAAATCAAATCGGATTAAAAACGCTAAAGCCAATGCGCCCAGCACTAAGATTAAATCCATGATGTAAATAATCCAGCGCGGCGTATTATGCTTCCAAAACCAATTAATGTAGTTATACATGTAGCGTGAAATTACTTATTTTTTAGTTTTTTTAGCATTTAATACATCAATGCGCAATCCGCAAGTAACACGAATGCGTTGTTGTTCAGCAAAGACATTACAAGCACAGGTGCTCATTTTTATTACTTTTACAGTGCCGTCTGGCATTTCTGTTTGCCATGACGTTTTTAAGTTTAAAGGGCCGTCAAATTCAAATGGATCTTTAATATAATCAGCCAGTTCAATTGTTTTAAGCGTAATAGTAGTGCCAAAAAGAACTGTACGAATTGGAAATGGCGCATGTTGTAATTGCAATTGTATTTTATTGCGCTTGGAGTTAAATTGTAATGCCATACGTCCTGTAATGGGAGTTTCATAATTTAAGCCCGCAATATGAACTTTAGCTTGTGCGGTAAAATATGTGCTGTCGGCAGAAACGTGAATAGACATTGCACTTACCGTCCAAGTGTAACTGCCTTTTAAAATTAAATACGTATACGTTTGGGTGCCTTGAATTTCACCTAATCCTTTTAAAACCTGATTGATGGCCGATTCATGCAATACCAATTCCATGTCCATTAAAGAATCTGAACAGGGTTTTAATTTGGTTTGCGCATGACCAATTACCGACCATGCAAGCATTGTAAATACACACCATTTCATTGAAGGTATTCTGCTAATCCGTGTACACCGCCCTCTCTGCCAAAACCACTTTGCTTGTAGCCCCCAAAAGGAGATGCAGGGTCAAATTCGTTAAAGCTATTTAACCATACAACCCCGCATTGAATTTGCCTGGCCATAGCATTAGCAAGTGCTATATCTGAAGTCCATATGCCAGCGCTTAATCCCATTGGCGTATTGTTAGCTATTTGAATGGCTTCAGCAACCGATCTGAACGTTTGAACGATTAATACAGGTCCGAAAAGTTCTTCCCTGCTAAGTATATGTGTTGATCCGGTATCAAAAAATACAATTGGTTTACAATAATAGCCATTCTCTGGAAGTGAAGCGGGATGTTCAAAGCAGGATAGTCCATCGCGTTTACCTTGATGTATATACTGGCTTACTTTATTGTATTGGGTTTTAGAATGTAATGGTCCCATTTCGGTATTTTTATCCATAGGATCGCCGATGCGAATTTTTGAAATGCGTTTTTGTAAAAGTTTTTTTACTTCTAAAGCAATAGACTCATGTACCAATAACCGAGACCCTGCACAACACACCTGACCTTGATTAAAAAAAATACCTTTTATAACGCCTTCAATGGCTTGTGCCAATGGGGCATCTTCAAACAGTATGTGCGGCCCTTTACCGCCCAGTTCAAGGCTTAGTGCTTTTTGAAAGCGTTGTGCTGTAAATTGAATTTCACGTCCAACCTCCGTACTTCCTGTAAATGCAATCTTAGAGGGTATTGCATGAGCACACATACGCTTGCCGATTTCACCATCTCCCAATACTATATTAACCACGCCCGGCGGAAAATTGCAGATGTGAATTAGTTCGGCAAGCAAAAGAGCTGTAATTGGTGTGCTTTCAGCTGGTTTTATAACTACCGTATTTCCACAGGCCAGCGCTGGCGCAAGTTTCCATATGGCCATCCACAGCGGAAAATTCCAAGGTATTATTTGAGCAACAACCCCGTATGGTTTTTGATGGGCTAAGAGCGTTATATAATGCCATTTATCTGCCCAACCGGCATGGTACATTAAATGCTGAATACATCGTGGTATATCAAAATTTTTAGATTCCCGTATGGGTTTTCCGGTATTTAGCGTTTCAGCCTCTGCAAATTTTCGGGCATGTAATTTTAGTTGTTCTGCAAGGCGGTACAGGTACATTCCACGTTCAAGTCCGCTAAGTTTAGACCATGTTTTTTGATATGCGTGCTGCGCAGCCGAAAAGGCAGCATCAACCTGCAATGCATTTGCATATGTAATTGTTGTTAATTGAGTTTCGTCTGCTGGATTTAAAATAGGGTGCCGTTTTCCGGAAGGTTTAATAAATTGTCCATTTATGAAAGAACCGTACACCGCATTAAGCTTAAGTAGTTTTGCTTCCGGAGCAGGTGCAAACTTCCATGTTTTATTTAGTTTTGCACACATATGTTAATCATTTGAAAAATAACGGCTGTGCTGATGCTGGCCCGATTTTTGTTTTAACAATTGCAACATGACATCGTTTGCCAAACTGCTTGCTCCAAAACGAAGTAATGTGGGATGTAACCATTCCTGTCCTAGAACTTCTAAAATAAGTGCAATATAGACTAAGGCCTGTTTGGTAGTTGAAATGCCCCCTGAAGGTTTTATACCAACATACTTGCCGGTTGTAAGCATAAATGCATAAATGGCTTCCAGCATAATATAAACCACTTCAGGGCGCGCGGATACGGAGCTTTTTCCGGTAGATGTTTTTATAAAATCAGCCCCTGCATATAATGCTATATCGGCAGCCTTTCGAATTTGACCCGGGCGATCCAATTCACCTGTTTCGAGTATAACTTTTAGTGTTGTTGTTCCGCAAATTGACTTTACCTTTTCAATTTCTTTAAACACGGCTTGGTATTTGCCCTCTAAAAATAATTTACGGTTTATAACCATGTCGATTTCATCTGCACCCTGCTTTAAACACCATTCTAACTCCTTACAACGTAATGTAAATGGTACTTGCGCAGCAGGAAATGCAGTAGATACGGATGCTACACGCACATTGGTGCCACGCGTAATACGTTTTGCTTGAGCAATATGTATTGGATATACGCAAACCGCCGCAGTTTGCCATTGCATGGCTTTTTGACAAAGTTGAACGACTCTTTGTTCGGTGTCTTTTCCTTCTAATGAAGTAAGATCTATGCAATTTAAAATTAAATCTAAGGCTTGAATTTTAAATGCGCCTTTAAAACTACGAGATGCAATACTATGAACGCGTTCTTTAAGCATAACGGGTTCTATTGTACTTACTTTAGGAATCCTTTGCATCTGAAGGTCTAATTTATTTGGTATTTGTATATAAACATTTATTAACCAATCGTGTTATTCATAAGCCTATGTTGGTAACCTATAACACCTAACTTTACGGGCCTAAAATTTAAAATGCACAAAGTTACCTATGCGTCACACCACATTGAATTAAGTTCAAACCTAAATGAACTTATAGACCAATGGGCATTACTTGAAAACGATTTGCCATTTTATTTAAAAAGTAAGTATGTATGCGCATTAGAAGGCTGTTTAAACCGGCCCTTTCAACAATTTTATGGAGTAGTATTAAAAACCAATAAGCCAATTGGTGTAGTGCTCATTCAGCGTATTCGATTTGAGTGGATTGACTCTTTAAATGCACCTGGTGCAGAAACGGGGTTTTGGAAACGCTTTTTACATGCTTCAGGTCGTTATTTGTTATCGTGTTTTGGAAAAAAACTCAGTATTGAAATTAGCTCTCTGGGCAATCAAACTATCAGTGGAACCCATGGTTTTTACTTTATACCCACGGTACCTACATCATTACAAATTGAGTTTTTGGAGTTTATTATAAATCAAATTCAAATTTACGTTCCCGCGCAAAGTCCCCTAAAGTTGGGGATTATAAAAGATTTTACTTCCCATTCTGATTTTAAACCTACAAAACACCATGCGCCTATAATTCTAAAACTAGATCCGGAAATGGTTTTACACATTTCAGAACAAGTGCCTACTATCGAAGATTATATATCCGGGTTTCAAAAGAAATACCGGCAACGGTACAAATCCATTAAATCAAAAGGCCAAGATATACAATGGCGCCTTTTAACAGAATCTGAAATTTGTGCATACAGTGATGTTTTTGATACGTTGTATTCTGCAGTTTTTGAACGTTCTGAATTTCAAATGCTAAAACTTCCTAAGGGCTATTTTAAAAATTTAGCATTGGCATTTCCTGATACATTTAACATTCTGGCGGGATTTTACAACAATCAATTGGTGGTTTTTGGTTCATGTATTAAATCGAATAAATATGAAGTATCAGCGCATTATATTGGTATAGATTTTAAATATGAACACCTTGAGTTATATCAAAATTTACTGTATCAGTTTATAGCATTTGCTATTACCAACAAGGTAAAGACGCTTCATTTTGGAAGAACTGCAGCTGAAATTAAATCCACTGTGGGTGCCGTACCCCAGGATTTATGTATATGGATATATCCCAGAGGCCGAATAAGCCGATGGGTTATACAAAATATAATAGCGCAATTTAAACCAAAAGCCGTAATCTACAGGTCGCCCTTTAAAAAAGCAGAACAAGAATTAAAAACAATTGTTAATGCATAAAAGATCACTGTTTTATTTGTATTATATAGTACGCAATTTATGAGCATAGTAAGATTTACTGGGAAATTGAAAAATTACAAGAAATTGATTTTTGTTTATAAATTATAACTGTCATTATATTTAGAAGCTATTAACAATTTTTTTGAAGAAATTGCCGCTTCATAATTTTATTAATTTCCCAACTGCTAATTTTCCCATAGAATTTCTTAACTGATAAAAATAAATTCCAGCCTCAAGTTGTTCTGTATTTAAAGTCATTGAGTTGATGAATTTTGTTTCACAAATTTTATAACCAGAAATATCGAGAAGTGAAACTTCAATTTGATCAGCTTCTGGAACGGTAAAAATTATATGATGCAAAAAGGGATTTGGTCCAACTGTAAATTTCATGTTTTTATCAAGTTTGTTTATCCCAACACTGCAATTCTTAATCTTAAACATTGAAACGTCATCAATATAATAATAGGTAATGTCCTGTCCTTGAGAATTAACTGAAACTAATGATGTAGCACTATCATTCTTAAAGTTTCCAATGATTAAATAGTTTTCATTTCCATTGCTTAAATAATCACCGGTTACAAGTGTCCAATTTAAAGTGTCTGTGATATAACCTGTTTTATTGTTAAGCTGAGGTGTTAAAGGTAAAATGGATGAATTATTACTAGATATAAGAGTGCTAGAAAAATATACTCCAATTTCATCAGTCGCCTTATTACACTTGTTAGCAAGATTAATATACATTTTAAAATGATAGCAGGTGTCACGAATTAATGTGCTTGTAAATTGTATTTGGATATACTCTCTAAAATTAAAACCTTCACGTAATGTAAGTCCAACATAAGCGCTTCCACTATGAGCTATTTGATAGCCACCCCAATTGCTAGGAATTCCAACATTTGTACCTGCACATTGATGATAATAGTCGGGAGTGCCAATATTTGGGTTTAGCCATGAAATTACCTTATTAAAATCTCCAAAAAACACTGGACAAGAGGAATATTGTTCAAAACCACCATTGGGGATTAAATTTTGACAAAAAAGAGAATTGTTAGAAAATAAAAGAAATATTATAAATAATTTATAAATGTTTGTGTTTTTATTTCTACGATTTGTCAAATATATTATCTGTCTATCAAAGCTTATCACTTATGTTTTACATAGGATTACTTTACCAACTTGAGTTCGTTAATAATATTTGTAGCTCCACCAAGTTTATCAACTACAAAAAGTAAATACCTAACATCCAGGCAAATGGTACGATTTAAGTCGGCATCAAATGCAATTTTGTGACTGAGTGCCTCGTAATTGCCATCAAATGCCAAACCAATAAGCTCACCTTTGGCGTTTAATACCGGTGAGCCTGAATTGCCCCCTGTAATATCATTTGTAGTAATAAAACTAACAACAACATCTTTATGTTTAGGGTCTGCATAGGGCCCAAAATCACGTTTTTGAATTAAATCAATAAGCTTAGAAGGTGCATCAAATTCATAATCTCCGGGTTTGTATTTTTCTAAAATACCACGCGTTGTACAAACTTCAGCATAGCGCACTGCATCTTTTGGAGTGTAGGATTTTACGTTGCCGTATGAAATACGCATTGTAAAGTTGGCGTCGGGATAATATTCTTGTCCCTTTTTTTGTTCTAAAATACCTTTTTGGTACAAATGATTTAAACCGTAACTAGCGGCTGAAAATGATTTGAAAAAAGGTTCAACCGTTTGCTGGTAATGATCTAAAAAAATACGTGCAGTTTTATAGGCCGGGTCTTTATGTAATGTCATTGTATCTGGTTTTGAAAGCCAATTGGTAAATGACTCTTTATTAAGCAAGAGGGTTTGATCAAAAACATTTTTTACAAACCGATTATAAGTTTCTTCATCCTGCAAAGGTCCATAGGTGCTTTTTAGCATTTGATAAAAACTGCCCGGTGTTTGCTTCCCTTCAATACTGTAAACAAATTCTTTAAGCATATAGGCAAGTATTTTTTTATCAGATGCTGTATTTTCACCGGCAATGAAACGTTCGTATCCAGAAGCAATTTGCTTACGCGCGGCTGCTTTTTCTGCTTCGGTTGCATTGGGGTTAGACATCATCATGTCAAAAGATTTTAAACCTGCGGCAAAGGCGATTAAGGGTGATCCCATGATGCCTTCTCTGAAAAATACCTGGCTTTTTGCAAACGGCCTCCAGTCTTGGTAAACCTGCTGGAGTTTAATAAATAAACTGTCATACAGGGTTTTTCCGCTCGCCCACTTTTCAAACCGTGCTTCTTCCATTTGTTTGGTTTCAAAAACCTTGTGTTTGAGTAATTGCTTGCTTTCTCCGTCAAAAAATTTCCAATAGTTTGCTATTCCGGCATAAGAGCTAGCCAACTGAATTTTAACTTTTGGATCTTTTATCATTTCGTTATACATAAATTTTAGTCGTGCATCACGAAGGGCTACCAGTGTAGGGTTTTCAATGTCGGTTTTAAGCTGAACACCGTATGAGGTTTCGTAGCGGTTGGTTGAACCCGGATACCCATATATCATGGCGTAATCACCATCGTTAAGACCTTTTATAGAAACCGGCAGAACATGTTTAGGAACAAAAGGAATGTTGGCCATATTATATTCAGACGCATTTCCGTCGGGTGACATATACACCCTAAAAATTGAAAAATCACCTGTGTGGCGAGGCCATTCCCAGTTGTCGGTATCACCGCCAAATTTTCCAATACTTTCTGGAGGTGTTCCTACCAATCGTACATCTTTGTAGCGTAAATAGGTAAATTTTAAAAACTGATTTCCTTTAAAAAACGCAGAAATGCGAACTTCGTAGGGTGTCCCGTCCTGAGCCGCATTTTGCATTTCGGTTAAAATTCCGGGTAGTTTAGATGTATATAATTTTGGAGCTAGCCCTTTTAACTTTTCATTAACCGCAGTTGTTACATCTTCAATTTTAATTAAAAATTGTACGCTTAATCCGGGGCAGGGAATTTCTTGATCTTTAGATTTAGCCCAAAATCCATCTTTTAAATAATTATGTTCCACTGAACTGGCTGCGGCAATAGCGTCATATCCGCAATGGTGATTGGTAAAAAGCAATCCTTGTGCACTTACCATCTCGGAGGTACATCCGCCACCAAAAATTGCTATGGCATCTTTTATACTGCTTTTGTTGATGTCGTAAAGCTGTTCTTTGCTGAGTTTTAAACCGCGTTTTTGCATTTGAGCAAATGTTTTAGCGCCTATTAAATGCACAAGCCACATGCCTTCATCGGCAATAAGTAATTGAGGAATCATTAAACTGCATATCAGCAGTACAGTAATAATATGTTTCATGGTTTTCATATTCAGGGTACAAAAATAACAAAGGGTTTGGTAAAATCTAGTCATCAGAAGCATCTTCAGATCCTGTATCATCTGAAATACGATTTCCATATAATCCCAACTGCGCTATCCGATTTAAATACTGATCTTTTTTAATAGGCTTTGTAAGGTCAAAACGAAATGAGGGCCCCTCTGTAACATTTTGTTTTTTATTTTTTGCTTTTACTTGATCTAATTCATTGTTAAACTCGGTATTACTACTTACGGCCAGCATTACGCCTTTTGAATAGCTGAAGTAATACCAGGTATTGGCGCTAGGCTCAATATATATATCCAGTAAATCACCCGTTTTTAATTTACGTATGGTAATTACCCCTTTGACGTATCGAAACACTTCGTTTTTTAAAATGTTTGCAATGCTAAACATCCCCGAACTGGCAAAGGCTTGCGCTTCGGGAACATACCTTAACTGAATATCACTTAACACCAAACTTTTATTTAGTTCATCAGGAAATTTTTTATAATTCCCGTATAAACTTAAATCTGACAAGGCTTTATCTGCACGTTCTTTTCCCAAAATATCGGTTAATCCATGTGTTAAGACCTCGGCATC
>Ga0255167_1000626_pt1 | contig 11157 bp, 13 predicted proteins | sample Atl_Miss_RepA_8d_FD_183177 | JGI IMG/M metagenome (GOLD analysis project Ga0255167, IMG submission 183177) | Freshwater microbial communities from Altamaha River, Georgia, United States - Atl_Miss_RepA_8d | ecosystem: Environmental > Aquatic > Freshwater > River | place: USA: Georgia | collected... | reverse complement strand
AGTTCGCAACTAGATATTGGGTTTGAAATGTTTGCTAGTCCATTAAATTTTAATATGAATATGTTTTGTTCCTTATTTCTAGATACCGATAAAACTTTTGGTAGTGTTGGCAGTTTTTATAATATTACCATTGATAAATTATTAAATCTAGGTTTACGAGGTGTTTTTTATAATCCACCTTATTTACCTTTACTAATGGCTACTACGACTAATATGTGTATCCAATTGCTAGAAAAAATGCAGGAATTAAAAACAGATTTCACTATTGTTTCATTCTTACCGAATTGGGAAGATGCCGAGTATATACAAGCTTTTTTAACATCAAAATATACTGTTTTCCATCAAGTTATACCAAAAGGACAATATGTTTTACAAGAAAAAGACCGTGGGAAATTAATTAAAGGCACTTTTGATTTAGTATTTGTAGTTATGAATTCTAGAAAAATGGAATGGGAACATTCTAGAAGAACAGAAGTTTTAGGAATCTGTAAAAATATTATTAATATAATGAAACGCGAACTTCTGGAGAAAAACATAGACAAATAACTTAAGGAACCTAGGTTCCTTAAAAACTTCCTCTTCCTTTAATGCTTCCTCTTCCTTTAATGCTTCCTCGGTTCCTTTAATGCTTCCTTTTTCTTTAATGTTTCTTTTATCCAAATAAAATCTCATTTTCCTTTATTCTTTAATGCTTCCTCGGTTCTTTTAATGCTTCCTCTTTCTTTAATACTTCTTCTGTCCTAATAAAAACCTCCTTTTTTAATGAAATTTTTTTTAATAATTTATAAATATTTCAAAAAATATGAATTTATTATAAAGTATAAATGGTATTTCTAGAAAGAATACGAATACCTCCTATTAGTGGTTGGGATAGGGGATGCAATGGAAGGTGTGTTAAAATCTTTTTAGGGCTTTTAGTATTAGTGCTAGTTTTAGTAATATTAATTTGTTTATTTGGTAGATTTAATAATTCGAATGCTTATTTAGAAGGATTTACAATTGCAAATAAATTAATTGTTCCAAATGCCGATGCAATGCAAATATTGCAAAAAGGTATTATGAATAACGAAGAACTAACACGAATTATACAAGGTAAATTAGATAAATTTGCTAGTTATGATTTAATTAATATTGAAAAAACACGTGAAAATATACCAAAGATTATTCATTTCATATGGGTTGGCTCACAGTTGCCTGAAAAATACATTGACAATATCAATACATATATTGACAATAATCCTAATTATGAAATATGGATATGGCATGATAATAATACACATCTAGATAAAGTTAGTAATTTGCATATATCTACTGGTAGTGCTGATAGTGCTGATAGTGCTGATAGTGCTGATAGTGCTGGTAGTACTGATAATAGCAGATGCAAAATGCAAAATATTAATCAAATACAATTTACAAATGCTCTTGGTATAAATAAAATGCAGAAATGGGCAGGAAAGGCAGATATTATTCGATACGAAATAATTTATAACTATGGTGGTATGTATATAGATGTAGATTCTAGAAGTATTAAAGCGTTTGATGATAATTTTGCAAATTCATATGTTTGCATCGAATCCGACGGTATTTATAATAATTTATCTAATGCACAATTTGGTTTTGATAGCAAAAATCCATTATTACACTTTGTAATTAAGTGCCTGCAGGAAAATATCTCTAATTACTTAAATCAATATGGAAAATTAGAAGATATACTTAGTATTTGTGGTCCACCATTTTTTACAACTTGTTTTTATTGGTGGATGAAACGATATGAAAAATATCCTATAAAATTTATTAACCAAACATTCACAATTTCTAATAACGATTTTTCATATAATTATCATACTAATGATAAAAATTGGTAGATTTATATGTTTTTGATTTTTGTTTTATAGTTTTGTTTTTATTGAATTGTTTAATTGAATTGTTTTGTATTGTTTTGTTTTTTATTTTCTAGTGAAATAGATTTCTGAAAAATTGAATTTATTTGTTTATTTAAATTACGGAATTAAATAATTTAGTTTAAAAGTATTCTGTAATATTCAATAAGTCTAGAAATAAACAATGTCAATATCAATATCGGAGGCTAGAAATCAAGTATCAGGAGAGCTAATAACTACGCCGGATGAATTAGTATCGGGTTATTTGAATCCATTTAATAAGATGAATAAACTTATTAGTAAGAATGCAGTTCAAAATATATTAAAAAAATATGGTATATTTCAAAACATTAATAATTTGGATTTATATCAGGATGCGATGGTGCATGAATCTTATACCATTGGTAAAATAAAGGAGGTGTGCACCCGTGATAATGTAAAAGTGGTAAAAAATCCGGATGGATGTGTATTACTTAGGGAAAGAAGTTATGAACGATTGGAATTTCTAGGAGATGCAGTTATTGAAAATATTATTGTATCTTATCTCTATCGTAGATATCCTGAACAGAGAGAAGGTTTTCTTTCTACTATGAAAGTGCAATTTGTAAATAGAATTACATTAGGGCATTTAGCAAAAGTCATAGGTTTATCTGATTATTTAATTATTGGTAGAACATTAGATGATTTACAAAATGCTAGAGAAGAAGATAAAATTCTTTGTGATATTTTTGAAGCTTTTATTGCTGCTATTTATTTAGATTTTAATAATGATAAACATGGTTTTTTATCTAGTTTTATATCTGGAGCCGGCTATCAAGTAGCCGAATTATTTCTAATTAATCTTATTGAAGACGAAGCATCAATGCTAGATATTACTACATTTATTCTAGATGATCGCAATTATAAAAATAAAATAGTCAAATTAATCAAACGCATTCATAAATATAATCCTGAATTTAAAACAATTAAAAACGATATTTTACGCACTGGAGAAACTATTATTACAATGCAATTAATTAATCCTAAAACACGCGAAGTTATCGGGGAAGGTAGCGGGTCTAATCCTAAAAAAGCAGAACAAGAAACTAGCAAAAATGCCCTCATTAAACTAGGTTATTTGAAAAAACAATAAAAATAAAGAAAAAAAAGAAAACCCCAAAGCAACCACCACAGAAAACCCTAAGGAAAACAAGAAAAAAAACAGGAAAAATAATAAAAAAAAATTGATTATTGGTTGATATAATATTTTTTTTACATTAAAAAGAAGGTAAATTTAATAGATTTATAAAATGGCAGATGTTGATTATAATGATGTAATTAATCGTTCATTTCAGGAAGATTTGAGTCGTTATAATTCAAAAAAAATAAATACTGGCGAAGGTAATAATGTTGTAAAATTATTTAAAGAGGTTCAATGTATTAAAACGGATTGTAATATATGTTATGATAATAATATTGATTGTATTCAATGTTTTAACTGTGATTTTAAATATTGTAAAGAATGTTTAACCAAAATTATATCTGAATTTAAAAAATGCTCTGCCTGTCAAATAAATTTGAAAGATACTTATGATAAACTAAAAGATAAAAATAAAAAACGCAATGTAGAAATTCCTAAAGTAAAAAAATCTAGCCCACCTATACCACCTCCTAGACCTGCTAATTCTAATTTTAATATTAATGTTAATGAATATTCATTATTAAGTGATTATGAAATTGAACAATTAGAAATGTTATTTCAAATGGAAAATATGAATATTAATTCTAGTCAACATACAAACAATCAAACCAATAATAATTTAGATAATGATTTAGATAATGCACTAGATAATGAATTTAATAATGAAATAGAAACTTGTCAATTTCAACATTTTAAATCAAATAGTATATTCACTTTTAATGTGCAAATTAATAAAGATAATAATGAACTTAATTATATTTCTAATGATTATAATTTACATACAATTGTAATAAATTATAAACTACTAGATACATATTTTCAAAGAACATTATTTCTAGCGTTAGTAGAATTAACTAATAAACCTAAAAAATTTAAAAATATATGGAAAGATATTACACATATGATTTATAATTTTACTTGCAATTATAGTCATTTAATATCAACACAAAATTTCAAAAATAAACAATTTGAATATCAAAAACAAGATTTAATTAACACAATCAATCAAATTATATATTCCTAGTAGAAATTAATTTAATTTGTATTTTTTTTGCTTTTGTGATTAATTATAGCATTTTGCTAACGCGTTTCATAGTTTTACGAACGGCATTAGATATTTTTTTAGTCATACTACGCTTGGATTGACTTTTGGATTTTGAATGTCTCTTAGAACTTAAAATTTTACTATGCCGACTAATCATACGACCTGAAGATTTATGTGATTTAGGACACTTATCAGTTGGAACACGATCTACAGCAACTGCTTTACGACCATAATAATAGGTGCGATCACCAACAACAATGGGTTTAGCATAACGAATACGCTTTACTTTATAAGCAAAAATCTTATGGTCTGAACCTTGAGTTGTCTCTCGCATTTCAATGTATAATGTGCATTGACCACGAATGCGCTTAACTTGACATAAACGGCTAAGGGCTTTTTCTGCGGCGCGTTGAGGAGTATGACCATCAAAACGCCCGGTATAATCACCTTTACTAAATTTAGTAGGGCAACCATCTACATGATAGGCGTGATTAATGGTGAAATGCCTCTTACCACTGACACTAAGAGAATGTGATTTTTTACTATGTGATGAAGACATTTTATTTAAACGAATTATATATTATTTACCTAATCTAATATTAGATTATTTTTTTTCTATTTTTTCTATTTTTCTATTATTTCTATTTCAAAAAAAAAATTAAATAAATTAAATATTATTCTAGCATTTGGAATTATAAAGATAGAAATAATAAATGAAAAATATAAATATAAATTAGACAATCAAATGCATCCTTTATTATTTAAGATATTAATTTTAATTCCATTATTAGTTCTGCTAGGTATTCTTACTTATAATAAAATTAATGAATCCTTTGCAAACCCTACAAACACCACAAACCCTACAAACCCTACAAACCCTACAAACACGATTAACACTACAAACACGATTAACACTACAAACACGATTAACACTACAAACACAACAACACAAACTACAATACCATCTACCGCTTTTATAAGCACTCAATTAATGAATGGAATTGCAAGTGTTCTAGGTATATCTAATCGTCGTATTACAAATTTAAATTTTTCAGGAGATATTAATACCCAATCTTTAGCAGTTAGTTTTACTATATTAGACCCTAATTTAATAGAATTAAGTAAAAATGAATTATCTGCAACTGTAATAGCAAATAATGCGAATAATTTATTTAATCAAGGTATATTTATTGTTCCCGTTCAAGATATGAATATAAGATTAACTAAAATTAATAAAACACAATATCCTAGCGATAACAATATGGATTTACAAGAAATAGACCCTGCTAGTTATTTCAATAATAAAGGTTTATTAGACACTGCATCATATGCTAAACAAATTTACGATACAGTTCCAGTAGATTCTGCTGCAACACGATTTTTTACATTACAACCAGATAATAATTTTAATTTAACACCAGTTATACCAAATTAAGCTATATTACTTAGTTAAAGAATAACCATTATTTAATTGGTGTGTATAATCACGAATATGTGAGTGTGGTTCTCGCCATATTCGTTGCATGCCAATTTCTGCGGGATAATAATCGGTGGTGATATCTCTCATACTACGCAATGTATTATTTTCATCTTTTTCATTTAAAATTCTATTACGCCATTTGAATAAATCCAATTCATCTTGTAATATTTCTTTCTTTATTAAATCTGTTTCTTGATTATATAAAGATTGAACACGGGCAATCTCAGTATCATCATCCGCCAACCGTCGCCGTCCTTCGGGAACTAATATATCCCGCCTATAATAATATATCCGTTTTGGATTATATTCTAGCGGTTTAAATTGGGCATAATAAGGAGTATCCAGTTCCCCGCTATCCGGCAAAATGTCGGCGGTAGATGATAGAATGGAATTATCCCGTTTTGGAAATGCTTTACAATTAATAGCAATAGTTTTAGAAATATCCGCTAATGCAGGATTACTAGGAAGTGGATTTGCTATAAAATGGTCTCTAGCATTACTGAAATATTCCTCACGCAGTTTATATAATCTTTGAATTGTTTCATACGCAAATATAAGGATTATGATAAATAGTAGGCTATAGATTATCATTCTAGATATATTTTATATCTTATATTTTATATCATATATTTTAAGTGTATATTATATTATGCTAGTTTAGGAATATTATATTATGCTAGTTAAGGAATATTATATTATGCTAGTTAAGGAATATTATATTATGCTAGTTAAGGAATATTATATTATGCTAGTTAAGGAATATTATATTATGCTAGGATAAATTAAGAAAGTAAAAAATTTAATAATTGAAAATAATAGATAGAATTAACTGAAAATAATAGGAATAAAAAATAAATACAATTAATAACTAGATTAAAATATGCAAACACAAATAAATCCCTCTAGAACTGCTGCTAATTCTGTTTCTAAATCTGTTTCCAATCCTGTTATTAGTTCTGCTGATGAAGGACAATGGCATTTTGAACGCTCTAGTGATTGGGTTTCTAGATATGGTGCTTGTTCTAATAAAGCAACCCGTATTTCACCTATTAATATAGACACTAGCAATGTATCACCTTGTAATGCACTCTGTAGACTTAATATCCAATATAATCCTACTACTTGTAGTGCTAGTATGATTAATAATATTCCTACAATTACATTCACGCCTAATTGTATTCTTAAATTTAAGAATGATTTTTTTTATCTCCGTAAAATGACACTTCATCGTCATAGTATGCATACTATAAATGAAGTTCATTATGATATGGAAGTATTATTATATCATAATCGTAATCCTATAAATGATGCAGATGGTGGTGTTATTTTAAGTATTCTTATGAAGAAAGGTGTGGATTATGGTAATGCTAATGAATTTCTAAATGAATTTATTAACCAAATGCCAGCTAATAATATATCTACTGAAACTGATATAACTGTTAGTGAAACCTGGAATCCGGAACAATTATTACCTGATTCTAAGTCCTTCTTTTATTATGATGGTGCTTTACCTTATCCCCCTTGCACTCCTAAATGGTCAATTATAATATTTGAAGAAGCAGTAAGTGTTGCACAAAATATTATTGATACTATGGGATATATACTAGGTGGCGATTCTAGTAATGTAAATCCTAATGTTCGTCCAATACAACGCACTCCTAGAGACACTGTAGTATTTTATAATGCTAATTCTAAATTTGATTCTAGCCAAGATATGTCCAACGCTGAATCTATCACATCTCAACCTACTTTACCTACAACACCTAGTCTACAAGGTATAAGCTGGTTAAAACAAAATATCTACTATATTAAAGGCATCGTTATCACTATAATTCTAATTCTTATGATTTATGTTGCTATTAAATGTGCTAGTATTATTATTAAAAATGATATCCTAAACTCTTTTATTATTAGACAACTCAAACGACGCGAAACACGCCAACGCGAACAAGCACAAGCACAAATGGCTGAACAACAAGCCATGGAAATGGGCGGTGTCCCTCCTACTACAACTAATCTACCTAATAACAATAATAATAACAATAATAATTAAAAACAATAATAATTAAAAACAATAATATTTAAAAACAATAATAATTAAATAACAATAACAATAATAATAAAAACTTAAAAACACTAAATATCAATGCACTAAATATCAATGCATAATAATTTTAGAAAATATTAAAAATTAGCAAAAAATGAATTTTTTTCTCTTGAATATAGATTCTATCAACAACACCACTATGGATTTTTCCAACTCGTTTGCACAATTGCTTTATTGGATTCTTTGCACAACTAAAGATGTGCCTTTCCACGACATACTTTCTTTGTATGTTAAAGCCTTTCAATGTTTGGAAGATTCACATTTTACTATTGAAGAAATCAAATCAACATTCTTTTCATTCTCTGTTTGGTTGCGGACATATTCATTGAATCCTGAATTTCAAAAGATTTTGGGTGAAAAGAATTCAGCTGGTCAAACTTTGGCTTATGTTTTGCTATGCAATGTCCTTCAAGAAGACTATCTAACAGCAATCATCAAAGCCATTCCTACTCACATTTGGTTAATGAAAAATGATGATGGAAAAACACCATTGCATGTTCTTTCAAAGAAAAATACAAATGAATTTCATTATCTAATCCCAAAATGCCATCTTGAATCAACCGTTTAAAAACGATTTTCAACAAGGTTTATGTGATTTGTTTTCTACTAATTTTATTTTTTTAATCCATTTTGTTTTAATTTAATAATTTAATTATTTATTATCCATTTTTTTTTAATTTAATAATTTAATTATTTATTATCCATTTTTTTTTAATTTAATAATTTAATTATTTATTATCCATTTTTTATTATCATTGTTTTTAATTTAATAATTTAATTTAATTATTATCTATTTTTTATTAAATTTATTATTTTATTATTTTCAATGGATGTAAATAGGAAAAAATAATTTGTTAGTAATAATTAGAATATTTAGAATATTTATAATATTTAGAATAATAACTATAATTAAAAATGGATTCTTGTTTTAAGACTTCAGATAATAAACATATTCAATGTCCACCGCGTATGGCAGATGGTCGTCATTTTACAGATTATCGTTCTAGCTGTTATATAAATGATTTGATTCGTGCAGATAATAATATTTCAAATTCTTTACATTATCGTGTTTTTCTTCAAAATAATGCAGATTCATTAATGGATAGGCAAAGACATATTGCTTGTAATCTCAATTGTTGTGGTCCTTGTCCAATTACCCAGACTAGTAAAGAACCTTTTGATGTTGGTACAATGCTTCCAGAACAATATTTATTTGTAACTGATGGTCGCACTACTAAATATGTTTTAAATGATATTAATGGTATTGGTACAGGTCGTGTTTATTATACTTATAGTCAACCTGAAGAAGCTTGTAAAAATCTACCTAGTGCTTGGCCTCTAGATCAAAAAACCAATATGTGTGCTTCACCCCTAGATAATCTCAATTACCTAGGAGATATTCAACCAACTCCTACAGGAATGCGTAATGCAGTCCCAGGTGGTGGTACTATGCTTAATAATCCTACTAACGCACAATAAAATACTTAATCATCACTTTCCATTTATCTATTCATCCATTCATCCATTCATCCATTCATTTTCCTATAAATTTCATATTATTATTTTTTATTACTTTTTTATTACTTTTTTATTTTTGTTTATAATTTTTAATTTGTTATTTATCTTTTTACTTACTAATAAATATAAAATAACAAATAACAAATAAAAAATAATAAGTAAAATAATAAATAAAATAACTAAATTAGATTAAAAAATATAAAATAGATATATTACATATTCTAGAGAAAATACAAATGCAATTACAAATAGATAAGATTGAAAATTTAGTTTTGTCTGGTGGAGGTCTTCTAGGTCTTAGTTATATAGGTATTTTTCGTTATCTAGAAGAACATCAAGCTACAAAACAAATTAAAAAAGTTATAGGTTCAAGTGCAGGTGCAATATTAGGTATGTTATTTATCACTGGACATTCTCATATTGAATTATATAATAAATTTAAAAATATGAAATTTAGTGAATATGTTCCTATTACTGCTGATTCATTATTAAATTTATTTAAATTAAAATGTGTAAATTCTTGTTCCAATATAGTGCAATTTTTAAAAGATGCTCTGCTAGATAAAACCGGTAATCAAAATATTACACTAGCAGAATTATATAAAAAAACTGGAATTATATTTCAAGTTGGCGTTACTAATATTACAACATCCAAATTTGAATTATTAGACCATCATAGCAATCCTGATTTACCCGTATATCTTGCTATTAAAGCATCTATTGCTGTACCATTAGTATTTGAACCCGTTATTATTGATAAATACCTTTATTGTGATGGCGGTATTTGTGATAATTTACCTATTGACTATGTTGTGGAAAATATGAATATCCCTTTACAGATAGAAAATCCTACTAAAAATAATGAAAATAAGATAGAAAATAAGATAGAAAATAAGATAGAAAATAAGATAGAAGAAGTTGTGCAAATTAAAACTCTAGGTATATATTTATCTAACACTATGGAATCCATAAATCCTGAAAATTATACAAATATAAGTATTTATCAATATTTTAATTCTATTTTACACGCTAATTTTTTATATCCTATACTAAAAAGAAAGAATAAAGAAAATGATAAAAAATATAAGATTATTGTGATTGAAATACCTTGTGATATAATGACATTTCTTAAATTAGGTGCTACTAGTTCAGATGTAAATAATATTATTGATATTGCATATGATACAATTTGTAAAGAATGTAAAGAATGTAAAGAATGTAAAGAATGTAAAAATTGAAAACATAATACATATTTTATAATACATATTTTTTTAATCATCAGAAACTAGATATTTACGCAGACCTTCAAATGTTCTATCTCCACTATATTCTACTTGGGTTCCATCATCCCCTAGAATTTTAACGGTTGGGTATCCACTTACATCATATTGTTTAGAAATATCCTTATGTGCATCACAATCAACCATTTCTAAACGCATTCTTTTACCATCTTTATTCATTTTACCATTTAATTCTTTCATAGCTCTTTGAAAATGTGGCTTAAAATGTTGGCAATGTGGACACCAATCCGCATAAAAAAGAGCCACTACACATTCATTTTTACCAGGATTTAAACGGCTTTTTATATCCGTTCCTGATACTAAAATATCAGATTCTTTTTCCGATAATTCACTATTCATATTTTTTGAACCATCTTCAAAACCTTCATTACTGCGTTTCATATAGTAAAGTGCTACAACCACTACTACTAAAAGACCTATACCTAATAAAAGTGTCATATTCGTCTTTGGCATTTTTAAATTCACCTTATTATTATTTGCCCTATTATTAGCCATCTTAAAATTATAATTATATAATTATTCTTATCTTATACTTATATTTTAATTTAGATCTCTTTCTATTTAATTTTTTATTTATTTTTTTATTTAATTTTTTATTTAATTTTTTTTTTCAGTTTTCTTTTTCAGTTTTTTTTCCTTTTTTTTT
>Ga0255167_1000601_pt1 | contig 11497 bp, 12 predicted proteins | sample Atl_Miss_RepA_8d_FD_183177 | JGI IMG/M metagenome (GOLD analysis project Ga0255167, IMG submission 183177) | Freshwater microbial communities from Altamaha River, Georgia, United States - Atl_Miss_RepA_8d | ecosystem: Environmental > Aquatic > Freshwater > River | place: USA: Georgia | collected... | reverse complement strand
CCTCGGTGGCCCTGCTGCTGATGGCCGACACCGGGCACTGGCCGGCCGGCATCGGGGTCTACCTGGCCTCGAACTGGGTGGCGCCGTTCGGCATTGCGCTGGTGGTGGACCGGCTCTCGGCGCTGATGCTGGTGCTGACCGCCACCATTGCGCTGGCGGTGCTGGTGTTTTCGGCACGCCGCTGGGACCGGGTGGGCGTGAGCTTTCACTCCCTGTTCCAGTTCATGCTGATGGGGCTCAACGGCGCCTTCCTGACGCACGACCTGTTCAACCTCTTCGTGTTTTTCGAGGTCATGCTGGCCGCTTCCTACGGTCTGGTGCTGCACGGCTACAACCTACGCCGCATCCAGGCGGGCATGCAGTACATCGCCGTCAACCTGGTGGCCTCGCTGCTGTTCCTGATCGGCGTGTCGCTGATCTACGCCGCCTCGGGCACCCTCAACATCGCCGACCTGGCCGCGCGCGTGCCCGCGCTGGCGCCGCCGGACGCCTGGCTGCTGCAGCTGGGCGCGGTGATCTTGGCCCTGGCCTTCCTGACCAAGGGGGCGATGTGGCCGCTGGGCTTCTGGCTGCCCACCACCTACGCCTCGGCCTCGGCGCCCGTGGGCGCCATGCTGGTGCTGATGACCAAGGTGGGCGTGTACGCGGTGCTGCGGGTCTGGCTCTCAGTGTTTGGCGAGCAGGCCGGCGCGCTCAGCGCCTTTGGCCTGGAGGCCCTGGCCTGGGGCGGCATGGCGACCTTGCTTTTTGGCGCGATCGGCATGCTGGCCAGCCAGGACGGCGGTCGAATGGCAGGCTTTGGCGCCATCATGTCCTCGGGCACGTTGCTGGCGGTCATTGGCCAATCGGACGGCACGGTGCTGACGGCCGGCCTGTACTACCTGCTGGGCTCGACCGTGGCGATGGCGGCCTTCATGCTGCTGATCGAGTTGACCGAACGCATCCGCCCACCGGGCTCGGCCCTGCTGGCCCTGACCATGGAGGCCTTTGCGGTGGAAGACAAACCCGAAGACCCGGTGGGCATCGGCATGCCGGGCACACTGGCCTTTCTGGGCCTGAGCTTTGGCATCTGCGCCCTGGTCATCACCGGCATGCCGCCGCTGGCCGGCTTTGTGGCCAAGTTCAGCCTCTTCCATGCCCTGCTGGGGGCTGCGCCTGGCGAGGTGCCGGCCAGCACCTGGCTGTTCATCGTGCTGGTGGTGACGGGCGGCCTGGCCGCCATCATCTCGCTCATGCGTCTGGGCGTGCGGATCTTCTGGGCGTCCGGCGTCATCAAGCCGCCCGCTCTGCAGGTCACCGAAGCGGTGTCGATTGGCGGCCTGGTGGCCATCTGCCTGGCCCTGACAGTGCAGGCCGGCACCGTGTTCGACTACCTGGGGCGCACGACCGATGGCCTGCTGCGCAATGCCGACTACCACCAGCGCGTGCTGGGTGAACCGCCGGTGCAGCGCGCACCGCTGCAGGAGGGCACGCGATGAAACGCTGGCTGCCTGCACCCTGGCTCTCGCTGGCGCTGTTGCTGATGTGGTTGCTGCTCAACCAGAGCGTGGCGCCGGCCCACTGGCTGTTCGGGACCTTGCTCGGCCTGGTGGCGCCCGTGCTGGCCAGGCCATTGCAGCCGCATGGGCACGCCCGGTTACGCCGGCCGCTGGCGCTGTTGCGGCTGTTCGGTTTCTCGCTGGTCGAGATCGTGCGTTCCTGCTTCAACGTCTCGCAGATCATTCTGATGCGCCGCTCGGACAAGGTGAACTCGCAGTTCATCCGCGTGCCGCTGGACCTGCGCAGCCCGCACGGGCTGGCTCTGCTGTCCTGCCTGATCAACACCACGCCTGGCACGGTCTGGGTCGACCTGATCGAAGACCAGCACGAACTGCTGCTGCACGTGTTCGACCTGCACGACGCCGCCTGGTGGGTCGAGACAATCAAGACCCGTTACGAACGGCCCATCATGGAGGTGTTTGAACCCCCCACCCGTGCCGGAGAGCGGACATGAGCACGAGCACATTGCTGGACATCGCGACCGGTTTCACCCTCGGCTGCGTGGTGCTGGCCATGGGCCTGTGCACCCTGCGCCTGATCAAAGGGCCGGCGGCCCAGGACCGCGTACTGGCGCTGGACACCTTGTGGATGTGCACCATGCTGCTGGCACTGGTGCTGGGCATTCGCCATGGCACCCCGATCTATTTCGAGGCCGCCCTGCTGATCGCCTTGCTCGGCTTCGTCTCGACCGTGGCCCTGGCCAAATTCCTGATGCGCGGCGAGGTGATCGAATGAACTCGTTGCACACTCTGCCCTGGTGGGCAGCCATCCTGGTGGCTTTGCTGCTGGTGCTGGGCGGCCTGATCGCCCTGATCGGCGCTCTGGGCCTGCTGCGACTGCCGCACTTCTACCAGCGCATGCACGGCCCTGCCATCACCATCACCCTGGGGGCTGGCTGTATCCTGATCGCATCCATGCTGTATTTTTCGGTGACCGGCTCGCGGCTGGCGGTGCACGAACTGCTGATCAGTGTGTTTGTGCTGATGACGGCTCCAGTGGTGGCGATGCTGATCATGCGCGCCGGGGTGTACCGCGAGATGCGCGAGCAAAGCCAGGACCTCGTGGACAACCCCATCGGCGAGTCCGACCAGCAGGTGCAAGAGCACGCCACTCCAGGCAATTCAACGAAACCATCTCCATCCTCTACGGCTGAGGATGCATTGCCAGCGTCAAGGAGGCTTTCATGAATCTGGATTCCTGCATCCTGGCCGCCACAGACCTGTCGGCTCCGGCCCGGCACGCTGCTGAACGCGCAGCCCTATTGAGCAAGTCCTCAGGGGCAGCGCTGCATTTGCTGCATGTCGCCAATCTCTCGCTGCTTGAGCGCCTTGCCCAGCTCGCGGGTGTGACCTCGGGTGACATGAAACAAAGGATTCTGGCAACCGCTCAAGGCAAGCTGGACGAACTGGTCGACGAATTGCGCCAGCGTTTTGACATCGTGGCCCAGCCGCATTCCGTCGCTGGCGCACTGCTGGCTGAATTGACCCGCATGACCGAGAGTGTGTCGGCAGGTTTGTTGGTTTGCGGCGCCAAGGGCGAAAGTTTCCTGCGCCACTACGCGCTGGGAACCACCGCTCTGCGCATGCTCAGCATAGCCCGGCAGCCTGTCCTGGTGGTCAAACAGGTCCCTCATGCGCCTTACAGAAAGTTGCTGGTGCCGGTGGATTTTTCAGACTCATCGCTGCGTGCCATTGACGATGCACAGCGCATCGCACCCCAGGCCCACATCGTGCTGCTGCATGTCTTCGAGGTGCCCTTTGAGGGGCAGTTGCGCTATGCCAATGTGGACGAGGACAAGATCAACCACTACCGGGTGCTCGCCAGGCAGGAAGCCACCGAGAAAATCAATGCGCTACGCGCCCAGTCCACCCTCTCCGCGTCCCGGTCCAGCATCATGGTGTTGCGTGGAAGTCCAACCTTGCGCATCACCGAACAGGAGCAGGAGCTCGATTGCGATTTGATCGTCATTGGCAAGCACGGCGAAAGCCTGGTCGACGAATGGTTGCTGGGCAGTGTGACCAAGCACGTCCTGGCCGAATCACAGGGGGATGTGCTGGTTTCGGTGTGATGGCACCCGAGAACGCACCAGACCCTCAGTCCTCGACCCCGACCGGAACGCGTGGCGCCAGCGCGCACATCAGCTCATAGCCCACGGTGCCGGCCTGCGCCGCCACCTCGTCGATCGGGAGCAGGGCGCCATTGGCAGCACGGCCCCAGAGCGTGACGGTGCTCCCAAAGCCCGCCTGAGGCTGTTCGCTCAGGTCCACCGCCAGCATGTCCATGCTCACACGACCGAGGGTACGACTGCGCACGCCGTCCACCAGCACCGGCGTGCCGGTCGGACAGATGCGCGGGTAACCATCGGCATAACCGCAGGCCACGATGCCGATGCGCATGGCCCGCTCGGCCACAAAGGACGAGCCGTAGCCTACGCTGTCTCCGGGCTGCAGCTGCTGCACCGCGATCACCTTGGCCGCCAGCGTCATGGCCGGCTGCAGGCCCCAGTCAATGGCGCTGCGCTCGGGGTAGTCGGGCGCGCTGCCATAAACGGCAATGCCCGGACGCACCCAGTCGGCCCGCACGCCCAGGTCCTGCGCATGGCGCAGGGTGGCGGCGCTGTTGGACAAGGTGCGCTCGCCGGGCAGGTCGCGGGTGGTCTCGGCAAAGCGGGCCACCTGGTGCGCAATGCCGCGCGGACCGTCGGCGTCGCTGAAGTGCGTCATCAACGAAATCTCGTCGACCTGCGGCAGCGCATTCAGGCGTGTCCAGGCGGCGCGGTAACGCCCGGGCGCAAAACCCAGCCGGTTCATGCCCGAATTCATCTTGAGGAAGACGCGGTGCGGCTCGTGGGTCTTGTGCAAGGCCAGCATGTCGATCTGTTCGTCGCAATGGACCGTGTGCCACAGGTTCAGGCGCGAGCACAGCTCCAGGTCGCGCGGCTCGAACACGCCTTCGAGCAGCAGGATGGGACCACGCCAGCCCAGCGCACGTACCCGCTGCGCTTCGTCGAGGTCCAGCAGGGCAAAGCCGTCGGCGCCACGCAGGCCTTCAAACACGCGCTCGATGCCGTGCCCGTAGGCATTGGCCTTGACCACCGCCCAGACATTCGCGTCCGGACTGGACAGACGCATGCGCTGCAGGTTGTGCCGCAGGGCTTCGGTGTGGATGGTGGCGCAAATCGGACGGGGCATGGCAAAGAAGGGGTTGCGGCTCCGAGTTTGCCAGCAAAAGGGGCTTTGACTGCGCCCTGAGCTGACGCACATCCGCTCAGGGTTAATCCATGCTCTCCCCTGGCCGGCAAGGGGATTCAAATGCTTTACACTGGCGCGCACTCTGGGCGGCCAAGGCCCTGTTTTCTGCCTCTCAGCCGCTTTTCTATTCATGGAAGTCTTTCAGCTCCTCATGCCCATCTTCACCGAGTACGGCTACCTGGCCGTATTCGTGATGCTGCTGATCTGTGGCTTCGGTGTGCCCATACCTGAAGATGTGACGCTGGTGACGGGCGGCGTGATCGCCGGTCTGGGCCACGCCGATGTGCACACCATGTTTGCAGTGGGCATGGCCGGCGTACTGGTCGGTGACGGCCTGATGTTCACGCTGGGCAGACTCTATGGCCAGCGCATCCAGCAATTGCCCGGCTTTCGCAAGATCCTCACACCCGAGCGCTTTGCCAGTGCCCAGGAAGCCTTTCAGAAATACGGCAAATGGGTCATGTTCGTGGCCCGGTTTCTGCCAGGCCTGCGTACCCCGGTGTTCTTTTCTGCCGGCATGAGCCGCAGGGTCAGCTTTGCCACATGGTTCTTCATGGACGGCTTTGCTGCCCTGATCAGCGTGCCGATCTGGGTTTACCTGGGTTACTTTGGTGCCCAGAACTGGGACTGGATGTTCGGCGTGCTGCGCCAGTTCCAGCATGGCATCTTTGCGCTGCTGGGCATTGGCGGGGCCTGGCTGGCCTGGCGCTGGTGGAAAAAGCGCCGGGCGGATCGCGCCAACGGCGCCACCTGAGTGCCATGACCGGCCCGCCCACCTTGCTGGCGGTGCTCAGCCTGCTGCTCAATGCCTTTTTCTGGGGCATTTCCTGGTGGCCCTTCAAGCAGCTCGAATCGCTGGGCCTGCATCCGCTGTGGGCCACGGCCATCGTCTATGGCCTGGCGTTTGTCCTGATCGTGCTGTGGGGCATGACGCGCGGCCTGAACTGGCATGCCTGGCGCGCCCATCCTGGGCTGTGGGCACTGGTGGTGGCTTCCGGCCTGACCAATGTGGGCTTCAACTGGGCAGTGACCGTCGGCGATGTGGTGCGGGTGGTGCTGCTGTTTTATCTGATGCCGGCGTGGTCCGTGGCTGTGGCGTGGCTGCTGCTCGGTGAGCGGCCCAGCCGCCCGGCCTTGCTGCGTCTGCTGCTGGCGCTCATGGGCCTGTTCATCGTGCTCAAGCGGCCCGACATGCCCTGGCCGGTGCCCGAGAGCCGGGCCGACGTGCTCGCCTTGCTGGGTGGCCTGAGCTTTGCCGTGACCAATGTGCTCCTGCTCAAGCTGCGCGCAGCACCCGAGTCGGCGCGCATGCTGGCCATGTTTGGCGGCGGCACGCTGATGGCTTCGTTGACCGCCTTGCTGGGTCTGGTGACAGGCGTGGTGGCGCACGGTCCGGCGCCCAGCGCCAGCTGGGTGCCGCTGCTGGGCCTGCTCACGCTGGCTTTCCTGCTGGGCAATCTGGCGCTGCAGTACGGCGCCGCCAGGCTGGCTGCCCACACGACGGCACTGGTCATGCTGTCCGAGGTGGTGTTCGCTTCAGTGTCTTCGGTCATACTGGGTGCTGCCCACTGGGACGTCCGCACAGGCATCGGTGGTGCGCTGATCCTGCTGGCAGCGCTGTTGTCGGTGCTGCCAGGCCCTCGCAAGGAAACACCATGAGCACGGTTTACGATTTTGAAGCCCAAAGCATCGACGGCCAAAAGGTGGCCCTGTCGCAATACCGCGGCCGCGTGCTGCTGATTGTCAACACCGCCAGCGCCTGCGGCTTCACCCCGCAATTTGCCGGCCTGGAAAAATTGAATCAGCAATACGGATCGCAGGGACTCACGGTGCTGGGCTTTCCCTGCAACCAGTTCGCCAGCCAGGATCCGGGCGACGATGCACAGATTGCCAGCTTTTGCCAGAAGAATTACGGCGTGAGCTTCCAGATGATGCACAAGATCGAGGTCAATGGCGGTGGCGCCCACCCACTCTACCAGTGGCTCACCGCCGAAGCCCCGGGCCTGCTGGGCAGCAAGGCCATCAAATGGAATTTCACCAAGTTCCTGCTCGGCCGCGATGGCCGCGTGATCCGGCGCTACGCGCCGCAGGATACGCCCGAGAAAATCGCCAAGGACATTGAAGCGGCGCTGCAGGCTGCCTGAAGCGAGCCGATCAGGACATCCAGGTCAGGATGCCCAACCACACCAGCAGCCCCAGCACTGCCGCCATCAGCAGGCGGGAACGCAAGCGCAGCACTTCTACTGTGCTGACCAGGCGTGCGTTCTGTTCGGCCAGCTCGGTGACCGTCAGGGTCAATTCGCGGTGCATCTGTGCCTGCCGCTGGATCTGCGCCTGGGCAGCGCCCAGGGCCTGCCGCACTTCATCGAGCGGCGTGACGCCCTCTGCAGCCGCAGGTGCCATCGCAGACGCATCGGGTTCCGGCGCCTGAGCACGTTGCCGGTCCATCAGCTTGCGCGCCGCATTGAGCACTTTGGGCGCATGCTCGATCACATCGCCCCAGGGAATCACCTTGAGTGCCACCATCCAGGGAATGGCCATGTCTTGTCCTTTCCTGAGGGCTGCGGCATCAACTGCGCATGGCCTCATCCAGCAACTCTACCCAATGCCGCACCGGCGTGCCACACCCGCTTTGCAGGTGGGTGATGCAACCGATGTTGGCGCTCAGGATGCCCTGGGGCTTCAAAGCCTGCAGATGACCCAGCTTGCGGTCGCGCAGCTGCTTTGAAAGCGCCGGGTTGAGGACGCTGTAGGTGCCGGCCGAGCCGCAGCACAGGTGCGACTCATTGGTGGCGGTTTTGACTTCAAAACCCAGCTGCGTGAGCAGTGCCTCGACGCCGCCCTTGAGCTGCTGGCCGTGCTGCAGGGTGCAGGGTGGGTGGTAGGCCTGCAGGCCGGCGGCTTTGAGGGTGTCAACATTGATCCTTGACTGGAGGTCGGGCAGCAGCGCGGGCATCAGCTCGCTCAGGTCTTTCGTCAGCGCACTGATGCGCGCCGCCTTGTCGGCATACGCCGCATCGTGCCGCAGGATGTGGCCATATTCCTTGACAGTGACGCCACAGCCCGAAGCGTTCATGACAATGGCTTCGACCTCGCCGCTGTCGACCAGTGGCCACCAGGCATCAATGTTGGCGCGCATCTGCGCCGTGCCGCCGTCCTGGTCGTTCAGGTGGAACTTGACCGCGCCGCAGCAAGCGGCCTTGGGCGCGATCACGCTCTGGATGCCGCAGGCGTCGAGCACGCGCGCGGTGGCGCTGTTGATGTTGGGGCTCATGGCGGGCTGCACGCAGCCGGCAAGCATCAGCACCTTGCGTGCGTGCTGGCGGGTGGGCCACGCGCCTGCGTCCTGCCGTGCGGGCACCTTGGCCTTGAGGGTGTCGGGCAGCACCTCGCGCATGAGTTGGCCGAGCTTCATGGCGGGGGCAAACAGGGGCGAGGGCAAGCCTTCCTTAAGCGCCCAGCGCAGGGCCTTTTCACCCGCGGGACGCGGCACCTTGGCATCCACCAGCTTGCGGCCGATGTCCACCAGGTGGCCGTACTGCACGCCGCTGGGGCAGGTGCTTTCGCAGTTGCGGCAGGTCAGACAACGGTCCAGGTGCTGCTGCGTCTTGCGCGTGGGCTCGGCACCTTCGAGCACCTGCTTCATCAGATAGATGCGTCCGCGTGGGCCGTCGAGCTCGTCGCCGAGCAGCTGGTAGGTCGGACAGGTGGCGGTGCAAAAGCCGCAGTGCACGCACTTGCGCAGGATGGCTTCGGCCTCCTGGCCTTCGGGCGTGCCCTGGTATTCAGGGGCGAGGTGGGTCTGCATGATCGGTCCTCAGATACCCAAACGGCCCGTGGCGAACACGCCGTGCGGGTCAAACTGTTTCTGCAATTCGCGCTGGATGCGCTGCTGCACGGCGTCCAGTGGTGTGCCCACGCCCACCGACTTGTCGGCGCTGCCGCCGAGCCGGCTGGCGCGGAACAGCGTGGCGTGGCCGCCTGCTGCTCGCGCAGCTTCACGCAGCTGGGCAGCCGCCGTGGCAGGCGCCCACAGCCAGCGCTGCGCACCCTGCCACTCGATGTATTGCGGGTAAGGCAAATCGATCACTGGCGCCGTCTGCGGCACCGACAGGCGCCACAGGCACAGTTCGCCGCTGGGGGGTTCAAAGAACTGGAGCGTCTGCTCGGCACTGGCACGCCAGTCCTGTGCGGCTTCTGCGTTGTCCATGCGCAGCACCTTCGCGCCCAGGGCCTGCGCATCGGCGCTCATGCGCGTGATGGCCGACTCGACCGCCGCCACGGCACCGCGCAGCCTGACAAACAGATAGTCATCGCCGGGATGGGCGGTGCTGTCGTGCACCCAGGCGCTGGCGTTCAGCGGCAGGGGCTGAGCGCCCCAGCGGTGCAGCAGATCGAGCGCGTCCTTCTGACCGATGCCGGCGCACATCAGCGTGGCCTCGGCCGGCGCCACCGGCAGCACCTTGAGGCTGACTTCGGTAACGATGCCCAGCGTGCCCCAGCTGCCGGCGAGCAGGCGGCTGACGTCGTAGCCCGCCACGTTCTTCATGACCTGACCTCCAAAGGTCAGGTCCTCGCCTTTGCCGTTGACCATGCGCGCGCCCAGTACGAAGTCGCGGACCGCGCCCACGCTGGCACGGGCCGGACCACTCAGGCCGGCAGCCACCATGCCGCCCACCGTGGCACCCGGGCCAAAGTGCGGCGGTTCGAAGGCCAGGCACTGGCCCTTTTCGGCCAGCGCGGCCTCCAGCTCTGCCAGCGGCGTGCCGCAGCGGGCGGTCACCACCAGCTCGCTGGGTTCGTAGCTGATGATGCCCGCATAGGCCCGGGTCTCGAGCACCTCGCCCTGCAGCGCTGCACCCCAGAAATCCTTGGTCCCACCCCCGCGCAGGCGCAGGGTGCGGCCGCTGGTGGCTGCGGCGCGAACCGCGTCGATGAGTTGTTGGCGTTGAGCGTCCATGGGAAAGGATGGTAAACCGGCCACCCGGCCATGGCCTTGAATTTTTTGAACGCGCCCTGTGCGGGAAATTGGCTTCAGAGGCGACAAAAGTTCACCGGCAACCCCGCCACCTCCACCCGCATCGCAAACACGCAGCCCGCATCCGGGTGCTTTGCCAGTTCCTGCGGGCTGCGGCCCTGGCGCGAGGTGGTGATGAACAGGGTTTTGAGATCCGGCCCGCCAAAGCAGGGCATGGTCGGACAGGGTACGGGGGTGGGCACTTCGGCCAGCACCTCGCCTTCGGGCGAAAAGCGCAGCAAACGCCGGCCTTCGTATTGCGCAGACCAATAGCCACCTTCGGCGTCCACCGCCGCGCCGTCGGGACGACCACCGTAGGGCTGGTCGCTGCCCCAGGCCCAGCCTTCGGGTTGGGGTGCATGCTGGTGAAACAGGCGTGCGCCCGAGAGACGGCCTGTGGATGCGTCAAAGTTGAACATGCGCACACGGTGCGCGGCGGTGTCGGCCCAGTAAGCGGTGCGGCCATCGGGCGACCAGGCCAGGCCGTTGGCGGTGGTCACCCCGTCCATCATGGCGTGCAGACCAGTGCCGTCGAGCATGTAGAGCATGCCCAGCGCCTGGTTCTTGGGTTCGTACAGGCTGCCCGCCCAAAAACGCCCTTGCGGGTCGCACTTGCCGTCGTTGAAGCGCAGCTTGCCCGTGTCGTAGGGTGCATCGGCCAGCTTGTGCAGGGGGCTGCGCCAGTGTGGGGCCAGGTAAATGCCGCTGCGCAGAGCCAGCACGAGGCCGCCGCCCTGCACGGGAGCCATGCAGCCAGGCTCTACATCCAACGGCCAGTACTCGACCGCACCTTGGGTCTGCAGCCCGTTCATCGCCACGCGGGCAACGCGGCGGCCCGGTATGTCCACCCAGTACAGACGCTGCTCCTGCGGGTGCCAGAAAGGCGATTCACCCAGCAGGTCAGGGTCGGAGGTGATGCGTGTCCAATGGGGCGGGCTCATGCAACCGGATTGTGCATGGTGCCAGCGTGATTCGGCTCCTGCGCAGGTACGAAACAAAAACAGCCCGGGTGCCGGAGCACCGCGGGCTGCAAGGAGTGGGTGGCCGCAACCACCCGTCGCAATGAATGCTGACCGGATCAGCCGTGGTAGGCCGACTCGCCGTGCGAGGAGATGTCAAGACCTTCACGCTCTTCGTCTTCCGTCACACGCAGACCGATGACCACATCCACGATCTTGTAGGCAATGAAAGCCACGACGGAGGACCAGACCATGGTGATGACCACACCCTCGGCCTGCACAAAGAGCTGGCTGGCGATTGAGAAGTCTTCGGCACCGGTGCCGCCCAGGCCAGGTGCAGCAAAGACACCGGTCAGCAGGGCGCCGACAATGCCACCGACGCCGTGCACGCCGAACACGTCGAGCGAGTCGTCCGCACCCAGCATTTTCTTGAGGCCATTGACACCCCACAGGCAGAGGAAACCGGAGACAAAGCCGATCACGATGCCACCCATCGGGCCCACCGAGCCGCAGGCCGGGGTGATGGCCACCAGACCCGCTACAGCACCCGAGGCGGCGCCCAGCATCGAGGCCTTGCCACGCATGAGCGCTTCGCCCACACACCAGGCCAGCACGGCTGCGGCCGTGGCCAGCAGGGTGTTGATGAAGGCCAGGGTAGCGCCGGCGTTGGCTTCGAGGTTGGAACCGGCGTTGAAGCCGAACCAGCCCACCCACAGCAGCGAGGCGCCCAC
>Ga0255167_1000594_pt1 | contig 11587 bp, 13 predicted proteins | sample Atl_Miss_RepA_8d_FD_183177 | JGI IMG/M metagenome (GOLD analysis project Ga0255167, IMG submission 183177) | Freshwater microbial communities from Altamaha River, Georgia, United States - Atl_Miss_RepA_8d | ecosystem: Environmental > Aquatic > Freshwater > River | place: USA: Georgia | collected... | reverse complement strand
GGCGGCTGGCCTGGCAAACGCACCCAGGTCGAGGTTGGCCGGTGGGCGTGGCGGCCGGGGTACGGTCGGCAGAAACCGGTCGTAGATGGCCTGCACTTCCCGCGCTTGCGCCTCGGTGTCCAGCACAAAGCGCTGGCCCATGACGCGCACGGTGCGGCGCTGCTCATCGAAGAACCGGGCCACGCGATCGGCATAGCCCGGGTTCTGGTTGATATTGAAGAGCCGGTCGTTGGCCGCGCGCACATACTCGTCGCGTGCGCCCTGCAGCTTGGCGATTTCCGCATCGATCGCCTGCGCATCGAACCCATAGTTCTTGTAGAAGGTCAGCAGCTCGGTCTTGAACCAAGTCTCGATGTCCTTGCCCACCACCGACAGGCTGTCGAAGGGCTGGGCGATGACGCGCTTCAAGAGCACCGCCGACTCGGCGATAAAGGCCAGGCCCGAGGCGATGGACTCCAGGAACGCGAGCGTGGCTTCCCGGTTGGCCGTGATGCGCTGCAGCTCATTGCTGAAGCTGCCCGTCTCGGTCTGCGCCAGGATCACCTCCTCGGTGAAGTCGGCCAGCACCGGGATGACAGCGGCACCAATCTGGCGCTGCACGCCTTCGAGCATGCCGCGCAGCCGGTCCAGGTTGTCATTCAGGAGTTCGGCCGCCTGCGCGGTCTGGCTATTGATCACCAAACCAAAACGCTCAGCCTCTTCCATCAATGCAGTGATGCCCGCACGCCCTTGGTTGAGCAGCGGGATCAGGCTCATGCCTTCCTTGCCGAAGAGCTTGATCGCCAGGGCTGCCTTGTCCGCGCCATCGGGCATGTTGGCGAATTGGTCAGCCAAATCGAGCAGGACCTGCTCGGTCGGACGGATCTGGCCCGACGCATCAACGGCAGAAACGCCAAGCGCCTTCAAGGCCGCGCTCCCCTCTTCGCCCTGAACCTGGGTGTCGAACATGGCGACCGACAAGCGCTGCAGGCCTTTGACCAGGCCCTGCAAATCAGTGTCGGACATCTGGGCCACATAGGTCAGTGCCGACAAGGCTTCGACCGAGACTCCGGTTTTTTGGGCCAAATTGGCCAGCTCATCGGCAGTATTGGCCACCGGCAGCACCAAAGCAGTGATACCGACGCCTGCGGCGGCGATACCGGCACCAGCGATCAGACCGGCAGGACCGAGTTTGCCCAGCACCGATCCCAATAGGCCGAGCCGGTCGGTGGCCGCTTGCAACTGGAACTTGGCGTCGTTGGCAGCGGACGACAGCAGTTTCAAACCGCTGGAGGCCGGGGTGGCGGCCGCCTCGATTTTTTTGAGCGAGCGCTCCCCCTTCTCACCAATCTCGGACAGCTCGGCCTTGACCTTGCCGCCGTCGACCACGGACAGGCGGATGGAGAGGTTGCGTTCAGCCATGGAAGAAATCAGTTGTCGCGGTTATTCGTCTTGTTGAAATGTGCTCATCAGGCCCGCCTCGACCGCCGGAAACAGATCGATTGCGGTGGCTTTATCCAGCCCGGTGCTCTCACAGGCCAGCATCCAGGCGTTCAGGTCCAGCCCGACCACCCGTCCCTGCGCCATGCGCAACTGGCTGGCGCAGACTTCAATCGCGCTGGCGGCTTGCCAGCCGTCCAGGCTTTGAGGGGCGTGCATGGTGTAGGGGCACTCGGGGCATGGCTCAGGACAGGCACTGCAGTAACTCGGCCCGCCCCCGAAGTGCCATGCGGTGCGGGCCTTCAGGCGTTTTTTTCTGAATCGAGGGCGTAGAGGCCGGCGAGGTATTCACGCTCGAAGGCGTCGGCCAGCAGCCAGTGCTCCATCAGAGCGGCCACGCCCTCGGGGGTGGCGGTGGCGGGTTTGCCTTTGTCGTCGGCCACGCCTTCCCAGGCCAGCACGGCGAGTTTGGCCAGTTCGGTGATGAGGGTGGCGGTGCGCTCGCCGGCCGCAGCAGTGTCGGTACCAGCCACTTTGGAGGCGGCATGGCGCGCGGCCATCACCAAAGCAGTGGTGGCGGGTCGGACCTGCAGGCGCACGCCGGCGGCCAGCGTGATCCAGTGCGGTTCACGCGGAAGGTTCAGTTTGATCATGAGGGACCTCGGAGTCATCAGTAGGAAGAGACGTCGTTCACCAGTTCGACGGTGAACATGCGCGCCACGCTGTTGGCCTTGGCGGCTTGCCATTCGAAGGTGGCCTGGATGCCGCCGGGGCCGGAGATGGACAGCTTGGGTTTCGGTAGATAGACCTCATGGGCGATGAAGGTCAGGCGCCGATCGGCATCGATGGCGTAGCCGAAGGTCAGTTCCAGCGGCGTGTTGTTGGTGGCGGCATCGATCAGCGTGGTGTCGGCAAAGCGCACCTCCAGATTGCCGGTAAGACTGGCCACCGTCGGGTCCGCGCCGTCGATCTTGCCATCCGAGCGGATGGTTTCGATGCGCTCCAGGTTGTTGGAGTACGTGAGCTGGGCCGAGACCACATTGCCCAGCGCCTGGCCATCGCGCAGGATCTGCCCCTGGAACTGGTTGAAGCGCTGCAGCTCCCGAGTGCTCGGGGTGTCATCCAGCGTGGCGGTGCGTCGCACCTCGCTCTGCGCGATCAGCCCGACTGTGGCATTTGCTGCGCCGGAACGCGCAAAGCCCACCTGCAGGCTGTTGACCATGACACCGGAGGCGACGAACCAGGCTGGGATATCGGGCAGACCGGTTTCCAGCGTGAGACTAGGCAAGCTGGGTTTGCCAGAGCCAAAGGTGTGGGTGACTACACCCATGCCAGCGGATACCGGGTCACCCATCAAGGCCTTGAGCCACAGACCAATGTGCCGCACATCGAGCGGCACTGTCATATCGCCCTCGACCTTGATGACATCGCGGATCGGCGCACTGGGATCACGCCCCAAGCCGATCAGGTCATTGGCGATCAGTCCTTGCTCGGAACCGAGCGAGGTCGAGACAAAGGGCAGCTGCCAGTAGCCATCGACCGGGGTGCTGCCATAGGAAGATTCGAACGCAGCCAAGAGGCTGGCGTTTGCGCCATAGGCACGGGCCATAGGATTCTCCTTGTGAGATAGATTTCAGTTCAGCGGGCCACTGCTGCTGTAGTGCAGGACCACGGGCAGCAAGCAGGCCTTGATGCCGCTGCTGCCGTCGGGCGCCAGTTCGTCAAACTTGGGGGGACCGATCTCGACGTACTCAATGACGCCCCCCAACGTGCGGTCGGCTTCGATCAGGCCAGCCAACTCTGTGAGCAGACCATCCATGCGGGCGTCACGAACACTGACGTCTGCATCAGCTATAAATAGTTCGATGGCCACCTGGTGCTGCCAGTGGTAGGTCAGCGGTGAGAGAGAGACCTCGGGTTCACCCATCTCGCCATCACGCAGGATCGCCATGGCATGGTCCGCCACACGTTCGGGCAAGGCGGCGTTGCGTTTGACCGTCGCTTCGGATGTACCCAATGACAAATGGCCGAGGACGGCAAACAGGGCACCGATGGCGCTCTCACGTTGACTGGGTCGTTGGCTCATGGGATTGCTCCTCGGCGTTCAGCTTCGTCAAAACGATTCGCGATGCGATGGGCCAGCGTGCTGATCCAGCGGCGCGTGGCACTGTCGACGTCGAATTTCTTCTTCAGGGTGACCTGGGGGACGAGCAGAAATATGGGGACCGTGACCAAGCCTCGGCCCGAGGCCTGGGCCTTTTGTGAAGCGGCGGAGAAACCACCGCGTTGGCCTTGGCGGGCACGCTGGTTCTCTGCAACGAGGAGCGAGGGTTGGCCCCGGCGGTAGATGAAGCGCAGGCGCTGGCCACGGAGTTTTTCCCAAAGGCCGGGGGTCATGCGTTTGCCACGCGGGCCTTTGCCGGCGGCGGGCAAGGGAATGGCCAGCCAGAAGCCGTCCTGGGAGCGGATGGTCGCGCCCTGGTCGTGGGCGCCGACCACTTCGGGGGCTCGGCTGTAGACCAGGCCCGCCGCCTTGATGCTCATCTGGCCTTTGGGGTAGACCTCACCGCGCCAGGTGTTGGCCAGGCGCTGACCGAGGCCAGCGCCAGTGATCTGGCTGCGCAGCTCGGTCTTGAGCCCGTCGGTGGCTTCGCGGATCGACTGCGTCACCGCCTGCTCGGCAATGAGCACCTCTTCCGCCAGCTTTTGGTCCAACTCGCCGGACAAGGCGGCCAGCAGCCTCATACCGGCGCTCCGGTCAGGGTCCAGATCAAGCGATCGCGATCGGCCAGCGGTTCACCCACCACCTGATAGGTCTGGCCATCGAGCGTGAAACGATCCCCCTCGCGGGGGGACGCGACATCGCGGGCCATCACATCAAAGCGGCGGGTCGCCAGCGCCAGGCGCGTATCGCCGAAGGACTCGACGACATCGGCCTTCTTGGCGATGAACCGGGTGGTGATTTCTCGGCCATCGGCCAGTCGGTAGGTGCCAGGCACCCCCAACCGGACGAACAGACGCGAGACCGCTCGCTCAAAAGTGGCTTGCATGAATCAAGCAGTCAGCTTGATCAGCACGCCCGGGCGGTGGCACATGGGCAGCGGGTTGCTCTGCGTGTGCAGGTCAGTGCCCCGGTCGAACTGGCGCGGCGCCTGCTTGGCGTAGACCGGCTGGCCGAGGGTATTGACGGTTTCGTTGAAGTCCGCGGGCGCAAAATAGGTGCCGAAGGTGTCCACCGTACCCACGGGGAAGCAATGCGCTTCGCCGTCCGCAATGAACTTGCGGACCGTACCGTCGGCCGAGCTGGCCTGGCCCCGATACTCCTCAAACGTGATGCCGCCGTAGGTGAAACCAGTGCGCACGTCTTCGCGCAGCCAGGCGCCTTCCTGGAAGCGGGAATAGGACTCCACGACGTTGGCGTGGCTGGTCAGGGCCTCGAAGAAGGACGGCGAGCACAGGCAACGCACGCCGGTCATGAATTCACCCTGCAGGGCTTTTTCCATTTCGCCGAGGACCTTGACGCACTTGTTGCGCACGTTGGTCTTGGCATCCGCCAGGCCCAGCGACATGGTGGTCGCGTCAATGCCGAATTCGTCGTAGAGGTTGTAGATGGTCGAACCGTCGGCATCCAGGATCTCACCCTTCAAGGCGCCCATGCGCAGGTGCTCCAGCGTGATCGCGTGCTTGTTGCGCATGGTCTCCAGATGCCGAGCCAGCACACCGGCCAGGGTCTCCAGCTCGGTCTCCGAACCAAAGGCACGGATGCCCTGGACTTCTTCGGGCAGCACCACGTCGTCGTGCGGAATGTGCGGGATGACGAAGGAGCGCACCTTGCGCTTGCCACGCGTGCCGACAGTACCGGGTGAGCCCGGCGGCATGGTAGGCAGCAGGTTGAGTACACCGTTGCGCTCTTCGATGATGATTTGCCGAAAGCGCGTGGGCTTGGCAGGAAACAGGTTCAGGTCTTCCAGCCGGCCGTAGCGGTTGGGCACCAGGTTGATGGCGGCCGTGAGGTTGGCCATGCTGAAGGCCGGGTTGGCAAAGAGGTTCTGCATGTGGGGCTCCAAAAATGACGAAACCCGCGCAAGCCAGACGGCCAGGCGGGTTCGAAAAAGGGAAGAAGGTCTCGGACCAGGGTCTGGACTCAGGCACCTTCGCGCACCAGCACGCCAAGATCGGCCAGCTGCTGCTCATAAGCGGCGCGCTGGGCGCCGGTGAGCGCGATCGGCCAGACCAGGGCGGTCTTGGCAACGATGGCGTGTCGGGCGATCAAGATGGCGTCCGTGCGATCAGCATTGGTGGCATCGATCGCATTGGCCAGCACGCCAATGGCGGCTTCGGTGCCATCGGTGGCAGCGGGGTCGATGGCGTAATGCTTGCCGTCGCTGGCATTGCGGCCGAGCACCGTGCCCAAGGGCAGGTTCTGGCCAGCGGCGATGGTGGCGACGTCACGCGAGTAGCGGTTGGGGGCTTCGTACTTCAACAGGTCGCCGAGGTTGTTTGCTTCGGTAATGGCAGGCATAGCTGATTCCTTTCTCAAGCTTGGGCAGTGAGTTTCTTGACGGCCGCCACGATGGGCGAGGTCTCAGGGCGATCCAGCGACTGGGTTCCCGCATCCACCGTGATCGTGGAGCGGATGTCGGCGGCATCGGATTGCGCGGCACGGGCATCGATCAGTACGCGACGCACATCGGCTTGGGATTTGCCGGCAGCGATGAACTCGGCGGCGCGGTCGGGGCAACCGGCCAGCAGGCACAGCTCGGCAATCGCCTGGGCGGTTTGGGTGACTTCGCGACGGGCTTCGGCGACCAGCACAGCCGCCTCGTCGACACCGATGGTCTCCAGCACTTTCTCTTCTTCGTTCATGGTCATTTCCTTTTTCAGGGGTGCCGCCTCAGCACGGATGACGCCCCGCACCTGAGACGGCGAATGGTTACGGGCGTTGAGATACAAGTGGAATTGGCTGAGGGTGGCGTCCAGCGTCTGGACACCGTCAGCAAGGCCCTGGGCTACGGCGTTGCTGCCGAAGTACAGCCCGGCCTCCGTGGCGCGCACCGCATCGAGATCCAGGCCGCGCATGGCAGCCACGTGCTCGGTGAAGATGGCGTAGAGCCGATCGACTTCCCCTTGCAGTTCGGTCTTGGCCGCGTCCGACAGCGGCTCATGCGGCGAGTAGTCGTTCTTGTGGGCGCCGGCCGTGATCGCGGTGTAGTGGTAGCCGTCTTTGGCATCCTTGACCGACTGGTCGACATGCAGGGCGATCACCCCGATGGAGCCGACACCGCCGGTTTCCGTCACGAACAGGCGCTGGGCACTGGCGGCAATGGCATAGGCGGCTGAGTACGCCGCGTCATTGGCCACCGCCCAGACGGGTTTGAGCGCTGCCACTTCGCGCACCCGGCGGGCCAACTCGAAACTACCCGAGGCTTCGCCACCCGGGGAATCGATGTCGAGCAGGATGCCGCTGACCTGGGGGTCGGCCAAGGCAGAGTTCAGCATCGCGGCGATTTCGCCGTATGAGGTCAAGCCCGAGGCGGCTTCCATGCCCAGCGAGCGTTTGACCAGCGAGCCGTGGATCGGGATCACGGCAATGCCCTCCGGTGCGGCGGCTGCCGCAGGCCGTTGGTAAACCGCCATGTCCATGGCTGGCATGGCCGGAACATCGGCCATACCGATACGCTGGCCGACCACCGACAGGATCACGTCCAGCTTGGGTCGGTGAATCAGCAAGGGCACCCCGAACAGGCGGGAGGCAAGATAAGTCATGGTTGGGGATCCTGGTTGTCTGTGGGCGCATCCGCCGGATCGGTGGGTTGCACGCCATGGGTTTCGACCGACGTGGCATCAGGCATGGCTGCAGGTGCCTGGTCATGCCGAGCATCGGAGTCAAAGACCAGGCCCAGTGCATCGGCCCGGGCGTTGTCTGCGGCAATCTCGCGGTCCACGTCCTCAGCGTCGTAGCCATTGCCGGAGATCGCTTCCGAACGGCTTATCAAGCCCGCCCGGATCGCCAGCTTCATGGCGTTGAATTCCTTTTGTGGATCAACCCAACTCCAGCCTTGCGGGATCCACTTGGCGGCCTGGTAGGCGCGCCGGTCTTTGCGATAGCCAGGCAAGTCAATGGCTGCTTCGAGCACGGCCTGGTCCATCCAGGCGCGCCAGATGGGTCGGCACAGCTGGTGGACGATCACGCCATGCTGCAAGGCTTCGCAGCGGCGGCGGAATTCCAGCAGCCCAGCTCGGATCGAGGAGTAGTTCACCTGCGTCAGGTCGCCGGTGAGCATCTCGTAGGTGATGCCCATGGCCGCAGCCACCGCACGGAACTGCTGGCGCATGAACTCGGCATAGGACGAACCGACATCGGCCGGCGCGGAGAACTTGATATCCTCACCCGGCTCCAGGATCTGCAGCGTGCCGGGCTCCATGCCGGCCAAGGCGACACCATTCGCATCGGCCGCCGACTCGCCCATCAGGTTGTCTTCGGGGGCCATGCGCGTGATGAAGCCGGCAAACATCGCCGCCGTCTTCTTGCGGACCAGCTCAGCGTCGTCGTACTGATCCAGCTCGTTGAGCTTCACGAGCGCCCGCGTCAGCCATGGTTCGCCTCGGATCTGACCAGGGCGCAAGGGGCGGAACAGGTGGATCACTTCATTGGCATCCACCCGCACGGTGTCCATGCCGCTGCCACCCGAATTGCTGGACATGGGTGCCAACAGCCCGTCATTGGGGTGTGAGCGGTACAGGTGGTACGCCACTCGGCGCCCCAAGCGGTCGAACTCGATGCCGGCACGGATCGCATTTCCGCCAGGCAAGTCGCGGTTCAGGGTGGTCGGCAGGTGCTCCGCTTCCAACACCTGGATCTGCAGTGCCACGGGTAGACCGTCCTCGACACGTCGGTAACGCAGTCGAATCAGTGCTTCGCCCCCCTCGAGCATGGCCCGCGTGGCCAAGGCCTGCAGACCGTAGAAGTCGGTCAGACCTGCGGCATCTGCCTGCTCGCACCAATCCCACCACAGGCTGTGGATGGCCTCACGAATGGTTTGGTCCTGCACCATGCTCTGCGGCTTGATGCCGGTGCCGATGGCGTTGGCCACGAAGGCCTCAATCCCGGCAGCCGCCCAGGCATTGCGCCGCACCAGATCACGGCTCTTGGCGCGCAGATCATCTTGGGCCAGCGACAAGGCAGCCACCGCGCCCGGATTGCCCGGCATCCAGGCCAGCGCCCGGCGACCACCACCGGTACCGTCATAGACCGGCGTGCCGCCGAACATGCGGCGACGGAGGTTTTTGAGCCAGGCCATCAGACCGCCTTGCGGGTGGTCACGCGGATCTGGCGGGATTTGAGTGCGCCGGAATCACGAGCCATGGTGGCTTCGACTTCAGCAATCGCAGCCTTCAAATCGGACACGCTGCGGTACTCGATGCTCTTGCCTTCGTAGGTCACGCGGTGCTCGCCGCTGGCCAGGGCTTCACGCAAGGCCTGCAGATGTTCAGGGGTGTAGGTCATGTCAGGTCATCCATCGGCTGCGCACCACTCGGCGCGAAGCCGGTGTGGTGCTGCCAGAAGTGCTGAGGCCACCGCCAAACGTCTGTTCTCGGGTGGCCTCGGGGGTGTCAGTAGTGATGGCGTCGGCTGGAGGATCAATTCCTGACGATTTCTCGCCGAGTTGTTTTTCCAATTCTTGCCAGTGCCGGTCCTCGAACCGGTCCAGCCCGGCTGCAGCCGCAGCGGCTCTGGCGTAGACATAGCAATCGAGCGCCTCGTTACGCTCGCGCATCTTTTGCCATTCGCGGTGGGCAAAGCCGTTGCGGTCGCGCCGGGTGATCAGTTGCTCGGCACAGAGCTGCTGCAGATATTCAGCATCCACCTTGGGCAGGTGCACATAACCTGCCGGGTAGATGGTCGTCACGCCGTCTTCGGCCACCTCTGCGCTTTTGCGCAGGTTGTTGTAGAACTCCAGCTTGGCAATGCCACCGGCCACCGGGAACACCTTGATGCCCCGGCGCAGCTTCTTGCCACTGGCCGTGGCATCCACTGCCGTCGGCGTGCCGATCAGCGCCGCGCCACCGGCAATCCCCTTGATGGGCATGAGCCGGGCATCGCGCACGCTGCGCACGAAGGCATAGGCCTCCTGGGTGGCATAGCCGGTATCCAGAGCGATGCGCGCCAGACTCAACTGGCAACCACTGCTGTGGGTCCAGGTTTCACCCATGAGCTTTGCCAGGGCCGACCAGACTTCCGTTCGGGCGGTGTCGCCCATCAGCACCCGGTGCTCCACCAGCCACGATGCCTTGCCCCGACCGAAGGCCCAGACCGAGACTTCGATCCGATCCTTTTGGACGTCGGCGCCGGCAGTGAGCAGCAAGCCGCCTGCGGGCACAGTGCCAACGCGGTAATCCTCGCGCCGCTCCAAGAGGCGCTGCCAATCCGGCGCTTCGCCCTCTTCGACCCAGGTCTCACCCAGTTCGGTGTTCTTGAAGGTCTTGATCGCCGAGGCCGAACGGGTGTCCGACATCGCCGCCGACTCCCACGCCCGGGCAATCTCGATCCAGCTGCGCCAGCCCACCGGGCTGTAGAGGCTGGAGAGGTGAAAGCCTGCTGTGCGCCCGGCGTTCTCTGGGGCGCAGGCCTGCCACTGGCCGTTTTCCAGCATCCAGGTCTTGTGGTGCTCGGCGATGGGCTCGCCGCAGCCTTCACAGATGTAGGTCGCCGTTTCCGGCTGCCCGCGCTCCCATCTCAACTGTTCAAAGCGCAGCCACTGGCGGTGTGCGCAGTGCGGGCACGGCACGAAGTAGCGGCGCTGGTCCGATGCCTCGAACTCTCGGTCAACTGCACTGGCCCCGGCAATGGTCGGCGTTGAGACGATCAGGATCTTGCGCCGGGCAAAGGTGCGGGTGCGCGCTTCGGCCAGAGAAATGGCATCACCTTCACCCTCGACGTCCAACGGGTAGCCATCGACCTCGTCCAGAAACAAGTAGCGCACCGGCATCGAGCGCAGGCCCACCGCGCTGTTGGCGCCCGTCATCACCAGCACACCGCCATAGAACTCCTTGGCCAGGATGGTGTTGCCCGAATCGCGGCTGCGGGCCGGCGCGATCCGTTCCTGGATGGCAGGGCTTTCTTCGATCAGCGCATCGATCCGCTGCTTGGAGGCCCGCTTGGCCATCTCGACTGTCGGCCACACCGCCATCATCGGACCCGGAGCGTGGTGGATCACATAACCCACCCAGTTCAAACCCAGCTCTGTTCCGCCGACCTGGGCACCTTTCATGAACACCACACGCTCGATCGGTGACATCGGCGACAGGCAATCCATGATCTCGCGCAGGTAGGGCGTACGACTGGTGCGCCAGCGGCCAGGTTCCGAGGCCGCCTTGCTGGAGAGCACCCGGTGCTTGTCCGCCCACTCAGACACCGTGAGCAAGGGATCAGGTGTGAGGCCCTCGCGCCAGGCACGCTCGATGGCATCCCAGCCTTCGTAATACAGCTCGTCCATGGTCAATCCACCTTGGGCTGTAAGTCGCCCAGGTCCTGCAGCTGCTGGCGCACGGCGGCGTTCAGCGCGACATGCAGCACATGCGGATCCACACCCAGGCCTGCCGCCATCTGCGCCGAAATCCGTGCCGGCCAGTTGAGCCAAGCATCGCGCTCGGCCCGCGCCATCTTGAAAACGTGTGCGACGGCTTGGTCACGGTTGACAAGCTCCCCTTTTAGGCGGGCCAGGCGCACCCGGTTGGTCTGCGCCTTTAGTACCTCATTGGCGGTCTTCGCCTGCAGCAACGTGGTGCCACCGCCTTTGGGTTCAAACGAGCCCGCAGATTCACCCAGCGTTTCCCGTATCCCCGCAATCGCCTCATTGGAGACGGGCTTGTGTTTACCGCGTTGCTGCGCGGCATCTGTGTTTTTGCTCCATTGAGCGTCGGCCAGCGCCGCATTGATCGTGCCGTCTGCGTTGGGGGTGATCCGCCCGGCCTCGATGGCCTTGCGCACCGCCGTATCGGACACCCCTCGGTGGCGCGCATAGGCCCGAATTGAGAGTCGATCGGTCATACCCAAGTGAAAGAGTCTGGCTAAGAAATTGACTTGATGTTGTTCGGAAATGAAGCGTTCATACGGCCATCAATCAACGTTTTTTGGAGCGCCGCATGAACCACAAGAAAACCACCA
>Ga0255167_1000585_pt1 | contig 11692 bp, 10 predicted proteins | sample Atl_Miss_RepA_8d_FD_183177 | JGI IMG/M metagenome (GOLD analysis project Ga0255167, IMG submission 183177) | Freshwater microbial communities from Altamaha River, Georgia, United States - Atl_Miss_RepA_8d | ecosystem: Environmental > Aquatic > Freshwater > River | place: USA: Georgia | collected... | reverse complement strand
CTGCAGACGCTGGCCGACCAGCGGCAGGCCGCCCGGACCTTGATCGCGCGTGGACAGGCCCAGATGGTGGCCTTGTCTCTGGGGGCGGAAGGCGCCATGCTGGTGACTGCCGATGAATGCTGGCTGGCTCAAGCGCTGCAGGTGCCGGTGGCCAGTACCGTGGGGGCGGGAGACAGCTTTCTGGCAGGTCTGGTCTGGGCACTCGATGCACAGCCCGACCTGAGGCACGCCCTGGCCACCGCCACCGCAGCAGGTGCAGCTGCCGTCATGGGGGAGGGCACCACTTTGTGTGATGCTGTTCAGGTGCAGCGTCTGCTGGGCCAGGTCCGCATTCGCGCCGCCTGAAGGCGGGGACAAGCCGCCACCTGAACCTGGTGCGCCTAAGCCTGGAGGCCAAAAAAAAAGGAACAGATGCAATCTGTTCCCTTGGATTTGGTGGAGATAGGTGGATTTGAACCACCGACCTCGGGGTTATGAATCCCGCGCTCTCACCAACTGAGCTATATCTCCATGCCGGTCAGGCAAGACGCGCATTATATCCCATTTACGAATCGGAGCATTGGTCAAGCCCCCGGGCTGGCATAACGCAGGCGCAATTCCCGCTTGAGCAGCTTGCCGCTCGGGTTCTTGGGCAGGGTGTCGGTGAACACCACCCGCTTGGGCGCCTTGAAGTGCGCCATGTGCTGGCTGCAGTGGGCGATCACGGTGGCCTCGTCCAGCGTCTGCCCGGCCTTGACCACAATGACCGCCGTCACGGCCTCCACCCATTTCGGGTCGGGCAGGCCAATGACCGCGACCTCGCTGACCTGGGGCAGGCGGTAGATCATTTCCTCGACCTCGCGGCTGGCGACGTTCTCGCCGCCGGTCTTGATCATGTCCTTCTTGCGGTCCACCACCGTGATGTAGCCCTCTTCGTCGAGGGTGGCCAGGTCACCGCTGTGGAACCAGTCGCCTTCGAACGCGGCCTTCGTGCGTTCGTCGTCATGAAAGTAGCCCAGCATCAGGTGCGGCGAGCGGTGCACGATCTCCCCCACCTCGCCCGGTTTCACGTCCCGCATCTGGTCGTCGACCACCCGGGTCTCGACGTTGCGCACCGCCTTGCCACACGAGCCAGGCTTGCGCAGCTGGTCGTCGGGCCCAAGCAGGGTGGCCAGGGGCGCGATTTCGGTCTGGCCATAGAGGTTCCACAGACGCACATGGGGCAAGCGCGTGGCGATCTCCTTCATCACTTCGACCGGCATGATGGACGCGCCGTAATAGCCCTTGGCCAGCCTGGCGAGTTTGGCCGGATCGAACAGCGGCGAGCGCAGCAGCGCGATCCAGACCGTGGGCGGCGCAAAGAAGCTGGTGATGCCGAACTGCTCGATCAGCGGCAGCAGGTGGTCGGGCACGGGCTTGGACGTGATGACGTTGGTGCTGCCCATGTAGATGGCCGGACCGAAGAACACGTCGAGCTGGGCGCAGTGGTAGAGCGGCAGCGCGTGCAAGGCCACGTCGGCCTCGGCGATCTCGGCGTCGATCACGCAGCTCACGTACTGCCACAACACCGCATCGTGCGTGAGCATGGCGCCCTTGGGGCTCGATTCGGTGCCGCTGGTGTAGACGATCTGCGCCACGTCGGTGCTGGTCAGCCGCAGCTCGGGCAGCGGGGCGGTGCAGGCCGCCAGCCGGTGAAAGTCGTGCATGCCCGCCACCGGCTCGCTCGGGTCTTCAGAGGGCAGCCAGATGAACTGCCGGACCTGCGTATCAAGTGCGGCTGCCGCCTGCGCCAGATCGGCCAGCCCGCTGTCGGTGGCCAGGGTTTTGGCGCCCGCGTGACGCAGGATGAACGCCACCTCGTCGGCCTTGAGCATGAAGTTGATGGGCACCATGACCGCCCCGCTGCGCGCCAGCGCAAAGCGCAGCGCGGCAAAACCATGCGAGTTGCGCGCCAGCACCGCCACCTTGTCGCCCTCGGCCACGCCCATCGACACCAGGCCCGCCGCCAGCCGCGAGACCAGCGCGTCGAACGCCTCATAAGTCCATGTTGTAGTGCCGCAGACGATGGCGGTCTTGGCGGGCAAACGCTGCGCAGTGCGGCGCAAGGCATCGGCGATGGTCTGTCGGCGGACCACCGGGGCGATTGTGTGGGACATGGATGCAGGCTCCTCGTATTTATGATGGAGCGATTGGAAACCCGAGACGAGAGAACGACAAGTGGCGTTACCCCCTGCTTCCCCCCGAAAACTGTCACATACGCGCACCGTGGTCTACCGCGGATACGACCGCGAAGACGGGCTGTGGGACATCGAGGCCGAATTGACCGATGTCAAGACCTACACCTTCCAGGTGCCCAATGAGCGCCCCTTCCCGAAACAGGAGCCGATCCATGGCCTGTCCATCCGTGTGACGCTCGACGACCAGATGGTGATTCATGACATCGTGACCTCGATGGACCATATTCCCCACGACACCTGTTCAACGGCGCCGCTCAACATGCACCGCCTCAAGGGCCAGCGCATGGGTGCTGGCTGGCGCAAGGTGATCAATACACACATCGGTGGCACTGAAGGCTGCACCCATCTGCGCGAGATGCTGTTCAACATGGCCACGGCCGCCTTCCAGACGCTGCCCTCGGGCCAATGGCTGCGGCGAGAGCAGCAAGGCCAGTCCCACCCCGCCGTCACCGAGCCGCCCTTCTTTCTCAACCAGTGCCACACCTGGGCTTTGGAAAGCCCCACCGTGCAACGCACCTACCCGATGTTCTACAAGCCCCGGTCTTGAGATCGCCACGTCGCTGTGCGCCTCGCGAGCACGGCGACGTCACCGGGTACCTTGCGACGACGGTGCCTCGTCATGGCGGGCATGGTGCGGCCATCTCTGTGGCCATTTCTGCAGACACCTTCGGATGGGCTGCGGCGATAATCGTCTTCTTTCATTGTCCCAGCCTCTGGATCTACACCATGAACCGCTGCACCCCCGACACAGACGTGTCTGGCGCTCCCGCGCCCACGTCCGCGCCCGCCAAAAAAGTCTTCATCAAAACCTTCGGCTGTCAGATGAACGAGTACGACTCGGACAAGATGGCCGACGTCATGAAAGCCGCCGAAGGCTACGAACCTACCGACGACCCCGAGCAGGCCGACCTGATCTTGTTCAACACCTGCTCGGTGCGCGAGAAAGCCCAGGAAAAAGTCTTCTCTGACCTCGGCCGGGTGCAGCACCTCAAGGCCAAAGGGGTGCTGATCGGCGTGGGCGGTTGCGTGGCCAGCCAGGAAGGCGAAGAAATCATCAAGCGCGCGCCCTATGTGGACGTGGTGTTCGGTCCGCAGACCCTGCACCGCCTGCCCGAGCTGCTGGCCGAACGCGAGCGCAAGGCGCGCCCGCAGGTCGACATCCGCTTTCCCGAAATCGAGAAATTCGACCACTTGCCGCCTGCCAAGGTTGAGGGCGCGAGCGCCTTTGTCTCGATCATGGAAGGCTGCAGTAAGTACTGCAGCTATTGCGTGGTGCCCTACACCCGCGGCGAAGAGTTCTCGCGCCCATTTGAAGACGTGCTGGTCGAGATCGCCGGCCTGGCCGAGCAGGGCGTCAAGGAAGTCACGCTGCTGGGCCAGAACGTGAACGCCTACCGCGGCCCCATGGGTGGAACCGCCGAGATCGCCGACTTCGCTACGCTGATCGAATACGTGGCCGAGATCCCTGGCATCGAGCGCATCCGCTACACGACCAGCCACCCCAACGAGTTCACGCAGCGCCTGATCGACGTGTACGCCAAGGTGCCGCAGCTGGTCAGCCACCTGCATCTGCCGGTGCAGCACGGCAGCGACCGCATCCTGATGGCGATGAAGCGCGGCTACACCGCCATGGAATACAAGAGCACCCTCCGCAAGCTGCGTGCAGTGCGCCCCGACATTGCGTTGAGCAGCGACTTCATCGTCGGCTTCCCGGGCGAGACCGAGGAAGACTTCGGCAAGATGATGAAGCTGATCGAGGACGTGGGCTACGACACCAGCTTCTCCTTCATCTTCAGCCCGCGCCCGGGCACACCGGCCGCCAACCTGCACGACGACACGCCGCATGAAGTCAAGCTCAAACGCCTGCAGCACCTGCAGGCCACCATCGAGCAGAACGTGCAGCGCATCAGCGAGAGCCGCGTCGGCACGGTGCAGCGCATCCTGGTCGAGCGCCCGGCCCGCAAGGACCCGAACGACCTGGCCGGACGCACCGAATGCAACCGCGTGGTCAACTTCCCCGGTGGCCCGAACATGGACCGCCTGATCGGCCAGATGGTCGATGTGCGCATCACCCAGGCCTACCCGCACTCGCTGCGCGGCGAGCTGGTGATCCGGGACTGAGGGCCAGGGCACGCGCTGCGCACTGGCCATGACCGACCGCTACCGCCTCACCTTTGTCTGCATGGGTAACATCTGCCGCAGCCCCACGGCCGATGGCGTCATGCGCCACAAGGTGGCCGCCCGAAACTGGCAGCACTGGATCGAGGTCGATTCGGCCGGCACCCATGCCTACCACGTGGGCGAGGCGCCGGACCGCCGCAGCCAGCAGCATGCGCAGCGCCGCGGCTATGACCTGTCGATGCTGCGCGCTCGGCAGTTGACGGCCGATGACTTCGCGCTGTCGGATCTGGTGCTGGTGATGGACTGGGACAACCTGGCGCTGGCCGAGGACCTGTGTCCGCCGCACCTGCGCCACAAGCTCAAACGCCTGACCGAGTTCTGCACCCGCCACGACAGCCCGGTGGTGCCTGACCCTTACTACGGCGGCGCACAGGGTTTCGAGCAGGTGCTCGATCTGGTGGAAGACGCCTGTGACGGGCTGTTGCTGCACATCGCTGGCCTGCCGAAAAAACAGGCATCACGCTGAAGGCCTTGCGGGGCAAGGCTCGCGGTACTTGTTCCGTCAGTTATCCACAAACTGAACCACAAATGCTGGGGATGACGTGCATCCCCACGAGTGAGTGAGCACTGTCACCTGGGCATGCCGGGGAAGCCGCCTCCACCCATCATGCCTTTCATGGCCCCCAGGCGCTTCATCATCTTCATCATGCCGCCGCCCTGCATCTTCTTCATCATGTCCTGCATCTGCTCGAATTCCTTGAGCAGGCGGTTGACGTCCTGGACCTGAACGCCGGCACCCGCGGCGATGCGGCGCTTGCGCGTGGCCTTGATGATCTCGGGCTTGCTGCGCTCCTTGAGCGTCATGCTGTGGATGATGCCCTGCTTGCGGGCGATGTCTTTCTCGACCTTGCCGAGGTCCATCTGGCCGGCCTTGGCGGTGAGCTGGCTGGGCAGTTTGTCCATCAGGCTCGACAAGCCACCCATCTGCTTCATCTGCTGGATCTGGGCGAGAAAGTCGTTGAGATCAAAGCCGCCGCCGCTCTTGACCTTGGCGGCCAGCTTCTGGGCGGCCTCCATGTCGACACCTGCGGTGACCTGCTCGACCAGGGCCACGATGTCGCCCATGCCCAGAATGCGGCCGGCATGGCGCTCGGCATCGAACACTTCGAGGCCATCGATCTTCTCGCTGGTACCGGCAAACTTGATCGGCGCACCCGTGATCTGGCGCACCGAGAGCGCCGCACCGCCGCGCGAGTCGCCGTCGAGCTTGGTCAGCACGATGCCCGTGAGCGGCAGCGCCTCGCCAAAGGCCTTGGCGGTGTTGGCCGCGTCCTGGCCCTGCATGGCGTCGACCACGAACAGGGTCTCGATCGGCTTGAGCTCGGCATGCAGGGCCTTGATCTCGGCCATCAGGGCCTCGTCAATGGCCAGTCGACCAGCAGCACATCAAAAAAGTGCTTGCGGGCATAGTCAACAGCGGCGCGGGCGATGTCGACCGGTTTCTGCTCGGGAGAGCTCGGGAACCATTCGGCCCCGGCCTGCGCGGTCACGGTCTTGAGTTGCTCGATGGCGGCCGGGCGGTAGACGTCGCCGGAGACCGTCAGCACCTTCTTCCTGCGTTTTTCAATCAGGTGCTTGGCCAGCTTGGCGGTGGTGGTGGTTTTACCGGCGCCCTGCAGGCCGGCCATCAGGATCACGGCCGGCGGCTGCGCGGCCAGGTTGATGTCGGCCACGCCCTCGCCCATGGTGGCGGCCAGTTCCTTGTTGACGATGCCCACCAGCGCCTGGCCCGGCTTGAGCGAGCCCATGACCTCCTGGCCCAGGGCCTTGTCCTTGACGCGGGCGACGAAGTCGCGCACCACGGGCAGTGCCACGTCGGCTTCGAGCAAGGCCATGCGCACTTCGCGCAGCATGTCGGCGACATTGGATTCGGTGATGCGGGCCTGGCCGCTGATGGTCTTGACCAGGCGTGAGAGTTTGTCGGTGAGCGCGGAAGCCATCGATGCCATCCAGAAAGACAGGCCAGCCTCGGCCCGGTCCCGTCGACCCGGCCTGAAAGGCTAAACTTGGAGGCATGATTTTAGCGAGCACCCCCATCTGGACCCTGCTGGCCTCGGTATTGGCGGTGCTTTGCTATGCCTTGCCTGCCCTGGCCCCACAAAGGCTGGGTGACGGCCAGACCCGCCGCCTGTTGTGGCTGGCCTGCGGCGCCCATGCCCTGTCGCTGCTGGTGAGCTTTTCGCCGCCGGTGCGTTTCGGTTTTGCCCCGGCCTTGTCCGTCACGGCCTGGCTGGTGCTGGCAGCCTACTTGGTGGAAAGCCAGTTCTACCCACAGCTGCGCGGGCGCTGGGCGCTGGGCAGTCTGGGCGCACTGGCAGTGGTGCTGGCCTGGATTTTCCCTGGCAATGAACTGCATGTGCAGACGTCGAGCTGGCTGCCACTTCACGGCGCGCTGGGGCTATCGGCCTACGGCATGTTCGCCGCGGCCGTGGTCCATGCCTGGATGATGACCCGCACCGAGCAAAGCATTCGTCAGGCCCATGCCACACCGGGTCTGCCCCTGCTGACGCTCGAGCGGTTGACTTTCCGTTTTGTGACTGCCGGCTTTGTGTTGCTGTCGGCCACATTGCTGGCGGGGCTGCTGTTCGGGGAGCAGCTCTACGGCCCCGACAACGGGGCCTGGCGCTGGGACCACAAGCGTATTTTTGCCCTGATGTCCTGGCTGACTTTTGCGCTGCTGTTGTGGGGGCGTCAGCGCTGGGGCTGGCGGGGTAAACGTGCCGTGCGTGTGCTGTACACCGGTGCGATCCTCTTGCTGCTGTCTTATGTGGGTTCGCGTCTTGTGATGGAACTGCTTCTGGGGCGCACATGAAATACCTGTTCTGGCTGGCCTTGGGCCTCTTCGTGTGGTGGGCATGGCGGCGGGCCCGTGCCTCGGGGCATCAGGCCTCTGCCCCGGATTCGGCGACGCCGCAGGACATGGTCAGCTGTGCCCACTGTGGCATCCATCTGCCACGTGATGAAGCCGTGGCCGGCACGCGCGGTCTGTACTGCAGCTCGGCCCACCGGAGTGCCGAGGGCGACCGCAATCCCTAAAAAGCATGTCCAGCAGCCTTGGAGACTGGGACGGTGGCTGGCTGTCTGAAGCCATTCGGTTGGCTTCGCCGAATTTCGGACCACGGCCCTCGCAGGCCTGCACGGATCTGATTGTGGTCCATTCAATCAGCCTGCCGCCTGGGCAGTACGGTGGTCGAGCGGTCCAGGAGCTGTTCACCAATCAACTCGACTGGGATGCGCATCCGTATTACCGGCAAATCAGAGGGCTGGAGGTTTCCTCCCATTTCTACATTCGCCGCAGTGGTGAGCTCTGGCAGTTTGTCAGCTGTGATGACCGTGCCTGGCATGCTGGCCGCTCCCACTACCGGGGGCGGGACAACTGCAACGATGATTCGGTGGGCGTCGAGCTCGAAGGTCTGGTAGGCGATTGCTTTGAACCGGCTCAATACGAGACGCTGACACGGCTGTGCCGTGCATTGGCTGCGCGTTATCCGATCGCGCACATTGCAGGACACGAACATGTGGCTCCCGGCCGCAAACAGGACCCGGGTACCGGTTTTGAATGGACAAGGCTCCAGCGCATGCTGGCTTGGCCTGCTAAGTACTTTCCCTGATTTTCTGTCAACTTGTGAGCCGGGACACGTCATCTGTGCCAACCGGCAGGCTGGACCCAGTTCAGGCGGCAAGCCGATGTGACAAGGGCGCCAGCAGATCTCCCATCTGTGAGCCGCATGAAACCAGAGATTCCGGACTGACCCTTAGCAAAAATGCGGGTTCCAGGCCGGCTTGACCGTGGCGCAAAACCTTCAGTTGAACATGATGAATTCCAAGGTACTACACTAGGGGTAGTGGCTTTAATGCCAGCCAAACACCACCTATAGTGTTTGCGCAGGTAAACTAACAAAAACAACAAACGCCCGCCCGCAGTCTGCATCAACCCCGTCTACCTCTCTGATAACAACCGAAAAAGCCCCAGCATGCACACCGAACTGAACATCACCTCCACCACTTCCGGCCTGATGGCTTTGCCCGAGACTGCTGCCCAGGTCCCCGCACAGCAAACCCTGTCCAGCTACCAGATCATTCGACGCAATGGTGCTGTGGTGCCGTTCGAGCCGAACAAGATCGCCGTGGCCATGATGAAGGCCTTCCTGGCGGTGCATGGCACCCAGGGGGCGGCCTCGGCCAGTGTGCGTGAGGTCGTCGACGAGTTGACCCAGAACGTGGTGCGCGCTCTGGTGCGTTCGCGTCCCGGGGGCGGCACTTTCCACATTGAAGATGTGCAGGATCAGGTGGAACTGGGCCTGATGCGCAGTGGCCAGCACGATGTGGCGCGGGCCTATGTGCTCTACCGTGAGCGCCGCGCCCAGGAACGGGCCCAGCAACAGCAAACCACCGCTGCACCCGCACACCCCGAATTGTTCGTTATCGATGGCAGCCAGCGTGTGCCGCTGGACATGAGCTACCTGCAAGGCATCATCGCCCACGCCTGCGAAGGGCTGGGTCAGGACGTCAGCCCGGAGCCCATCTTGGCCGAGACGATGCGCAACCTCTATGACGGCGTGCCGCTGCAGGAGGTCTACAAGGCCTCCATCCTGGCGGCACGCACGCTGATCGAGAAAGAGCCCGACTACACCTACGCCACCGCCCGACTGCTGATGCACACCATCGCCAAGGAAGTGCTGGGCAAGGAGCTGACCCAGTCTGAGATGGGTCTGGAGTACGTCAACTTCTTCCCTCAGGCGATCAAGAAAGGTGTTGAGAACGAGCTGCTCAACCCCGACCTGCTGCAGTACGACCTGCCGCGCCTGGCCGCCGCACTCAAGCCCGAGCGCGACCTGCAGTTCGACTTCATTGGCCTGCAGACGCTGTATGACCGCTACTTCCTGCATGTGCGCAAGACCCGCATCGAGCTGCCGCAGATCTTCTTCATGCGCGTGGCCATGGGCCTGGCATTGCAGGAGATCGACCGCGAAGCCCGTGCCATCGAGTTCTACGAAGTGCTCTCGAGCTTCGACTTCATGTCGTCCACGCCCACACTGTTCAACAGCGGCACGTTGCGCTCGCAGCTGTCTTCGTGCTACCTGACCACGGTGCCCGACGACCTGGACGGCATCTACGAGTCGATCAAGGAAAACGCCCTGCTGTCCAAGTTTGCCGGCGGTCTGGGCAACGACTGGACCCGTGTGCGCGCCCTGGGCTCGCACATCAAGGGCACCAACGGCGAATCGCAGGGCGTGGTGCCCTTCCTGAAAGTGGTCAATGACACCGCCGTGGCGGTGAACCAAGGCGGCAAGCGCAAGGGCGCCGTCTGCACCTACCTGGAGACATGGCACCTCGACATCGAGGAATTCCTGGAGCTGCGCAAGAACACCGGCGACGACCGCCGCCGCACCCACGACATGAACACGGCCAACTGGATCCCCGACCTGTTCATGCGCCGCGTAATGGAAAAAGGGACCTGGACCCTGTTCTCTCCGTCCGACTGCCCGGACCTCCACGACAAGTTCGGTAGCGACTTCGAAAAAGCCTATGTGGCCTACGAGGAAAAAGCCGCCCGTGGTGAAATCAAGCCTGCCAAGCAGGTGCAGGCGCTGGACCTGTGGCGCAAGATGCTCTCGATGCTGTTCGAGACCGGCCACCCCTGGATCACATTCAAGGACCCCTGCAACGTGCGCTCGCCCCAGCAGCACGTGGGCGTGGTGCACTCGTCCAACCTGTGCACCGAGATCACGCTGAACACCAGCGACACTGAAACCGCGGTCTGCAACCTCGGCTCGGTCAACCTGGTCAAGCACTTGGTCGATGGCCCCAACGGCAAGCAGCTCGATCACGCCAAGCTGCAAAAGACCATCGCCACCGCGATGCGCATGCTCGATAACGTGATCGACATCAACTACTACGCCGTCAAGAAGGCGCGCGACTCCAACCTGCGCCACCGCCCGGTCGGCATGGGCCTGATGGCCTTCCAGGACGCGCTGTATGAAATGCGCATCCCCTACGCCAGCCAGGCCGCCGTGGAGTTCGCCGACCAGTCGATGGAAGCGATCTGCTACTACGCCTACTGGGCCTCGACCGAGCTGGCCAGGGAGCGTGGCAAGTACTCGAGCTACAAGGGCTCGCTGTGGGACCGCGGCATCCTGCCGCACGACACGCTGGACCTGCTGGCCCAGGAGCGTGGCGGTTACGTCGAAGTCGACCGCTCAGCCACGCTGGACTGGGACGCCCTGCGCAAGAAGATCGCTGCCGACGGGATGCGCAACTCCAACTGCATCGCCATCGCCCCGACCGCCACCATCTCCAACATCATCGGCGTGGATGCCTCGATCGAACCGTGCTTTGGCAACCTCTCGGTCAAGTCCAACCTGTCGGGCGAGTTCACCGTGATCAACGGCTACCTGGTCAAGGACCTCAAGCGCCTGGGCCTGTGGGACGACGTGATGGTCATGGATCTCAAGCACTTCGATGGCTCGCTCCGTCCGATCGACCGCGTGCCGCAGGAGATCAAGCAGCTCTACGCCACCGCGTTTGAAGTCGAGCCGCAATGGCTGGTCGAAGCCGCTGCACGCCGCCAGAAGTGGATCGATCAGGCGCAGTCGCTCAACATCTACATGGCCGGTGCCTCGGGCAAGAAGCTCGACGACACCTACAAGCTCGCCTGGCTGCGCGGCCTCAAGACGACCTATTACCTGCGCACCACCAGCGCGACGCATGCAGAGAAGTCCACCATCTCGGCGGGGCAACTCAATGCGGTGTCTTCGGGGGCGGGCACTTCGGGTGCCTCGGCCGCGGCGGCACCTGCAAGCGATGTGAAGTTCACTGCCATCGACGATCAAATCTGCGAAGCGTGTCAGTGACGTGATGCCAAGAAATCGTGTTCATCCGATATCGCATGAACACGATGCAATTGCACAACACTTGTGCAACACAAAAGCGTGATGCACGCCGTATCGCTTTGCATTTGATGTACATGCTTTCATAATTCAAAGACTGGAAATTTCTATGCTGTCCTGGGACGATCAAGTCAAGCCTGCATTGCAACCGGCAATGCCCACCTTCACCCCCGCAGGTAACAAGTCTGCGGAGTCGGCTGTCTCTTCTCCCGCCGCCACTTCTGCCGTCAGTGAGCGTCGCGTCAACGTGGCCGACAAGCGCATCATCAACGGTCAGACCGATGTCAACCAGCTGGTGCCTTTCAAGTACAAGTGGGCCTGGGAAAAGTACCTCGCCACCTGCGCCAACCACTGGATGCCGCAGGAAGTGAACATGAACCGCGACATCGCGCTGTGGAAAGACCC
>Ga0255167_1000583_pt1 | contig 11711 bp, 7 predicted proteins | sample Atl_Miss_RepA_8d_FD_183177 | JGI IMG/M metagenome (GOLD analysis project Ga0255167, IMG submission 183177) | Freshwater microbial communities from Altamaha River, Georgia, United States - Atl_Miss_RepA_8d | ecosystem: Environmental > Aquatic > Freshwater > River | place: USA: Georgia | collected... | reverse complement strand
ATGTAGAAGTTTGAAATATATCTTTATTACATGATGAGTTATTTTTAATAGCATTAGTGCGTTTATATAATGTTGAATTCGCATTTGAATATCTTTTTACTATTGGAAACATATTTGAACTATCTCTTAAGTTACATTTTCCGTTTTCAAATGTAAATCCATCACAATTCACATTTTTATTACACTCAGATTTACATGTTTCAACATTTCCATTTATTGACTTTAAATTTGTTCCATCAAGTTTAAAATTACCAATATTAATATAGTCATTTGATTTAGATAATAAATCAGAAGTATATTCACGTCGAATACCATCCGCACTAATGTATGCTACTTTATTATAATTAGACATGTCATTTACTGGTTGTGAATAAGTCGCCATGGTCAAGTATCCAGTATTATCTTTGATACCATAAGTATTTCCTTGAATAGAACTACAGTTTGATGTAAAATACATAAGAACCAATCCTCTTCCTTTTATCATTTGTAAACAACATTTACCAGATGGAGAGCCAATAAATTCACCATCATTTAGTGTCTCTCCTACCTTTAAATAATTTCTTCCATACTTACCCTTACTTGCCGTTTTTTCTTCATTAATTGCGCTTACTTTATTGGTTGTATTTGTATTCCATATGATTGAATTTTTCTCTCCATAAATAATTAAATTACCATTATCTTGTACATTTAATGTATAACTATTACATCTAGTGGTTTGTTCTGAACAATCAAAATTTACTAATTTGCCTCCTGCTTCTTCAGAAACATTCAGTATTTTATCAGCACCATTTCCACATTTATATGAAGCTGTAAAACGTTTAGCGCATCCATACGCAGGGTCATTCATATTTCTTCCTATTGTATAAGTATTACTATTCGCAATTAATTCAGTCTGAGTAGTTTCATACGCATTTCCGATTGGTACAAAATAAGATTGTCCTTGTGGGCCTTTAACATAGTTACAGTTTTCACCCCAAGTAGCAGTATTCAATACTACCTTTCCACCAAATTCTGGATTACAATCTCCTTGTGGAGGATTTGATTCCCATAATGTAGCATCATTTGAGTCACTAACAGGAATAATTAATTCATCATTGAATTGGTTTGTAGTGTTAAAATAATAATTATTGCCGTTTGTTCTATCTATTCCTGCTGGACTAAGAAATCTTAAGCTAAAACGTGTTCCTCCTTGATCTTGTCCGAATTGTATTCTTAATGGATAATATATATCTTTAATTAATGATAATTTTACAGATTTTTCAATTGGACCATGTCGCCCTTTATTATTTATAATTGCGTTATTTATAGAATAATTTGTCTTAGCAGAGTCACCAAACCACATAAAAGAACAATCGTCTGTTCTAAGATAAAAAGACCATTCGCCTGTAATATTTGGTCTAAAATAACCTGTCCATTCAACTGATACAATTTTTGAATTATTATTTAAAAGTCCATTAGTCGATGTAGTAATACTAGCTAGGTCAGACACAGTGCCACTATTGGATTGTTGATTTTTAACAAAAAAATTAGCATCATCGTTCATATATCCATTCACTATTTTGAAAGATAATCCAGCCTTTATATTTGAGCTAATTCCTTGTTTAAATCCTTTTATATTTAATTGTCCAGCATAATTTAATTGAGAGTATATTGATGTCAAAATAGTAGGTGATTCCCAGCTTACAACAGAATCAACAGATGTTACATTTGAATTTACATCGTCTATATTTTTACCAATATAACATTTAGATGCTCCAATACCTCCACCACTTAATGCGAAAATAGAACTACCAGTATCATGAGCTAATTGTTTACAAGCATCTATGGTTGTATTGGAACCTAACATATCTTGATAAACTAAAGCGCTTGAATTTGTAGGTAATCTATAACAACCTTGATATTTATGTTGGCCTGGCGTACCCGTACCAGATACAATAACATTTCTTCCTTCATTACCACAACTACTATTCGCTGCCATTTGTCTTCCGACATTGAAAGGTGGTGTTGTAGTAACTTTATTATCAATGATAATAGCATCAACTTGTACAAAATCAGCAGGACAACCTCTTTTTCCGGCAACAGCATTGAATGTAGAAATAGATGGATAAGGTCTAAATATTCCCATATTTGTTACATAACCAATAGTTCCATCTTTAAGTTTAATATTTTTATTCAATAATGGACTTTTCAACATGTTGAAATATGAAGTAGCACCATCCATTACATTTTTATATGCGATTGAATATTCTGATAATTTAGAATTATATTTATTTTGTAAATCGATTAATTCATCTATTTGTTTTTTATTTAATGATTGTACTTTGTTGTCTTTTATATCACTTACAAAACCTTCTTTTATTTCAGTCACTTTATTTATCATAGAGCTGTGTTTACGGTTATATTCTAATCCTTGATTGTTTGAATATGTTATTTTATCGCCTATTTCACTATTTAAAAATGAAAAATCCATACTATTTAATATAAATATATAAAATAGTATTAATTTAATAAATTAATTACCGTTAAGTGCTAAATAAATATTAGATTTTGTGATGTATATTCAAATGATTATATACGTATCTTATCATGGTTCATGTTATTTTTCCATACATTAATATGACTAGAATAAATTCTTTATAACATAGATGGCTTGTATTTATTGAAAAATTGTTTAGTATTTAATAAATTTACATTATTGGATACATACATAAAAATATAATATACGGATACAATTGTTAATAATATAAATATAAATTTTTCTAAACTTGTTTCTTCTGATCTAAAAACACCTCTAAATATTAATATAAATAAACCAGCGATTAATAGTTGTGGTTTTGGGAAGAGTGAGAAAAAGAACATGAATACAACGATTATAATAATCAATTCAATCGAATAATTGACTGTTGTATCTACAAAAGCGGTACTAAATATCGTAAGAAGTAATATGATTGTAACAAAAAACCAAAACATATATTTTATATTATTTGATTCATAAACTTTGCTAAACTCAGCTTTTGAACCTTCCGCATCATTTACTTTTGCTCTGATATCATTAAGATTGTCAATTTCCTGTTTAATTGATTCTATTAAATTATTTAGTTTATTTTCATTTGTTAATTTCAAATTATCGAGTTTAACATTATAACTATTTAAATGTTGTCTTAAATTTTTAATATTAATTGCTAATCCTTTTATTGTGTTATTTATATTCGTCATATTTGTAATTAAACTATTTAATTTGTTTTTTTTTTGTACAGTATCAATGGTTCCAATAGAAGCATATTCTTTGTTTATTGTTTCATATAAGGCAATTTGAGATTTTAATTGATTTTCTTTTGAAATTAAGTCTAAAATCTTAGAATTTCTTATGTTAGTTGACATTTATATATTATACATAAATTTAATATAATATTTTCAGAATATAATATAATATAAATATCAATATTAATACTACTATACTACTAATAAATGTTGTATTTTCACCATCCATTGTTGTTCTTAAAATAGCAATTAATATTAAAATGGCCAATAATATCCAAATTGTGTATTGATATTGATAAGATTTTGTATAAGTAGCAGATTGACTAACTTGACCAGATACCGTTTCATAACTACTATTAATTGTATTAATATCTGTTTTACTATTTTCAAACATTTTAATATACTCATTTATTTTTAATTTTCTCTCGTCGATTTCTTTATTTAAGTTTAAATCATCCGTTTTTAAATCATCCAAATAAAAAAGTAATTCTCTAGATAATACAACTAAATCGTAATTTAAAGCTTGTATTTTTTCCCATAATAAATTGTCAGCATTTAATTTAAAACATTCTGTATTTCTTTCCATTGGAGTTGAATTAGGTATATTATTATATGCGATTGAACTTAAACGAATTGGATTTATATTACAACTATTTTTTTTGTTATTCCATACATTAGACGGATATACATGTTTGAATCCTTTTATATCTATCCATGCTACTTCATTTGTTTCTATATTTTGTACATTTTGACCAGCAATTTTACATGCTTGTCCAGAACCCATATTTGGACCAGTTGAAAGTTTATTTAATATATTATTTGATAAATTAGTATCAACTTCTTCCGCGTTTTTTGGACAAGAACTATCATTTAATTCCCATGAATCTGATAAATATTTGTGAGTAAATCCATAATCATTTATATATATATAACTACCGTCTTTATCTTTTATTACTTTTCCATAATATTGGGCAACATCCCCTTTATCTTTTGTATTTTGTATTAAACTTTCAATAAACAGTTTATAAGTATTTGAATATTCTGTTAATTTTTGATTAAATGTATCTACAGTTTTATTAATATATTGTTGCTTTTCATTTTCCATTGAAGTAGTATTAGTATTATTGACAAACGTTATATTATCTAAAGATTCAACGATTGAAGATAAATTTGGTGATGTAGTTAATTGTAACGGTTTTAAATGAGGAATAACATTTTTTTTATATAATAATTCATATTTTAAAAGTTGTTTTCCTTGATTTAAATTTGAATCATTTGTTGGATTATTATTATCATTATTATTATCGTTGTTGAATAAAGAGCTAAATGATTTAAAAATATTATTAAATACCATTTGATTATACAATAAATATAGAAAACTATTTTATTATATTTATTATATTTTTGTAATTGGTTTTATATTTGATACATTCTTGATGACTTTTGTGATAGGTTTATATTGAATCATTTGATTTTGTGAATTTATATGTTTGTATGCCACTGTTATAAATATAAATGTAAATATTACGATTAATACTAACGAAATATAACTTTGTTGATATGAATCTTTTGTTTGAGAATGTAATCCAAATGATGAAGCGTCTGTATCAACCATTGATTCATGTTTTTTGCTGAGTGATTCTCTATTTTTTTTTAATTCGTTTAATTGTGTATTTTTATTACGAATCATATCTAATAATTTATTATTATCAGTATTTATTGATTTTTCAATAGAAAATAAATTATTTATTATATCAGTAAGATTGTATGAATCATTTGTATAAATATTTTCTATTTCAGTAACATTAGGATATAATTTATAATTTGGATATGAGGTATTCAATTTATTTACTACAATTTTTATCTTTGTTGTTAATTCATTTATTTTTTCTTTGTATGAATTATATTTATCTAATGATTTTTTTGTTTCTAAGTTAATGCTCATTATATATTATGAAGAACAAATTCTATAAAAATTTGTATTAATAGACGTTTTACTAGGTCTAGTAATTTTACATACTTGACCTGGTCTAATACCAATTGCCATTGCTACTGAACTGAATCTTGATATATCCGGTATTTCTTTATCATTATTAATATTATATTTTTTTCTAAAGCTTTTATCATCGGTATTATTTAAAATTTCATGTTTTGGAACTAAAATATGATTTAAAACATTGAATTGTAAATACTTAATATTCCATATAATAACAAATTGTCTATCTGAAAACCATATCTGTTGTAAAGTTTTAATGATTGTTTCATTGGGTTCATCTCTTACTATAATAATCAAATCATCTTCTTTTGATAAAACTTGTTCAATATTGAACAAATCCTCTACATAATCATATATATTTTGAGGTCTTAGTGTTTTTGCTAAATGATATTTAATATACACTTTTTTTTTTGGTATTTCTTTTTCTGGAATGGCATTTCTCTCTAATAACATATCTAATTGTTTATTTTGATACATAATATATACCTCATTAATACTAAAGTTGTTATAATCATCTGTGTTAAAATTTTGATAATTCATATGCTCTAAAATATTTTTCCTTGAATTATAAATAGATTGAATGTGATTACTTTGTGCCATTGTTTATTTATAATACAAATTTATATTTTAATTCATTTCAATTTTATAATATAATTTTTTTCTTTTCTCCTTCTTTTTCTTTTTCCTTTTCCTTTTCTTCCTTTGTTTCTTCTACATTTAAGAGTATATTATCATTATCAGGTAATGGATTTACTTCTACTAATTGTTCAGGTTCTGCTTTATTTATTTCTGGTGGTGTTACAATAAACTGAGGTGATATTTGTTCTATATTTTGTTGTTGTATAGGAGGTGATACCACTGGTGTTTGTGGAGTTTGTGGAGTTTGCGGGAGTTGAGGTGTTTGCGGTTTAATTCCTATTTGTGGAGACGCTTGACTACCTTGAGATGGTGGTGTAAAAATGACCGGCTGATAAGGAGGAATTAATGGTGGAGGTGTACCGGTTGGAGTGACTGGTTGATATGAAATATTACTAGAAGGAGATGGTTCACTCGAAGGAGGAGTTCCAGTCGGCGTGACTGGTTGATAAGAACTACTACCAGGAGAGATTGCTTCTTCTGATTTTCCAATGCTTTCTCCAGGTACAAAGAATTTATTTTTATCATAATTTGATAAATATGACTCTACATAATTCATATTATTTGGTATTTTATTAGAATTTAATATACGTAATATAATCAGGTTATCATATTTATTATTATATTTGTCATATACATTTTCATTGAATCCATTTGGATATCTATCTGGGTCATATCCTTTTTCATCTACGTTCCATACTTCAGTTGGATTTCCATTTTCATCCAATATAATGGATGCGAAGATTTCTTCACCATATTCATTTGTACCATTATACATCCAACCAAATTTTTCAAGTATATCAATATTTCGAACATCAAAATCGATTTTAATCTTTTTCTGTTTTCTTGTCTCTTCTAATTCTACCTGCTTTTCTTTTTCAACTTGTTTCATATTTTTATATTTATTAATTAATTTAGTTATAGTTGCTTCAGAATCACCTGATAATTTCTTATAATTATCTGAAAATGACATACTTGTTAATTGGTCGATATTATCTTCAGTAATAATTCTCATTTCAATATTCATAGTTCTTAATTCCTGCATCAATAATTTAAACGCATAAGGAATTCTAACAATACTGAATTCTCTTCCAAAACGAGTAATATTTACAACATCCGCATTTGTATCTGTAACATTTGTAAATTGAATCGGTCCATCTGCCATTGGACTCATAAATAAATTTTTACTTTCATTGTAAATAGCGATAGTTCCTGATTGATTACATATAGCCATATAATATTCATCGCCTCTAATCATAAGCGATTCCTCTAAAAATTTACTAGCTCCATGAGCAACAATACCATCGCGTTCCATTTCTCCAACACGTAATCCACCATCATTTGCTCTTCCTTGTACGGTTTGTCTTGTTAATACTGTTCTTGGGCCTTGTGCTCTATAATTTATTTTATCTTTTACCATGTGTTTAAGACGCATATAATAATTTGGCCCTATATAGATTTCAGTTTCTAATTGTTCACCTGTATTTCCATTATATAAAATTTGATTACCCGATGAATGAAAACCTTGTAATGATAAAAGTTCCCCCAATTTTTCATTTTTTAATCCTTTATTAACAAATGCTGTACAATCACCAAAACCACCATATAAAGCACAAGCTTTTCCAACAAGAGTTTCAATTAATTGTCCAATTGTCATACGCGATGGTAAAGCATGTGGATTTATAATTATATCCGGTTTTATACCATCAGCTGTAAAAGGCATGTTTATTTCTGGTATAATCAAACCAACTGTACCTTTTTGTCCACATCTACTACAAAACTTATCTCCAATTGATGGCTGACGTTCTTCTCTAATTCTTATTTTTGCGATTCTAAATCCTTCTTCCCCTTCTGTAATAAATGATTTGTCTACAAACCCCAACTGGCCTTTTTTAGGCATTTCAGAATTATCTATAAATAATCCTGGTTTATCAACACTTGAAATAACTTTTCCAATCAAAACTTTTTTATCATCAACTGGACTATTTTCTTTTATTAATCCGTATTTATCTAATTCAGAATAATCATATCCTGGTTTTAATCCAATAACATTTGTTTCTTGTATATTAGTAAATTTCGAATCAGTCTTTGAATTACCTATTTTTGAACTTTCTTCGTAGGATTCATACATTGTAAAATAAGTTGTTCTAAACATGCCTCTTTGAATCGAACCTTCATTAAATAATATAGAATCTTCTACATTGTATCCTCCATAAACACCAATCGCTACGACAACATTTTCACCGTAAGGATGTTCTTCGTTATTTATATATTTCATATATCTACTTTTTACTAATGGTATTTGGCCATAATTCAAAATAACACCCATTTTATCAATTCTAACTTGATAATTTGAATTGTATAATGAGATTGCCTGTTTACTTTGTCCACAAGCAAATAAATCACGAGGCAATGGATTATTTTCAGGAAAAACAATTTGATTACCAAGCACTCCAAGTAAAAAAGAAGGATGTATTTCTAAATGTGTATATCTTGAATTATTTGGAATATTTTTTGCTGTTTCTTTTTTTCTACCTTTACTATTTATTTCACTTGATACATCTGATGTGATTGTTTTATATAATTTATTTTCATTCAAAGCAATTAATGCTGTTTCTGTTTCAGATGTATCAATATATTCAATAATTGCTTGATATTCATTTAGTTCATTTATATCTGTTATATTGTATAAATTTGAAATATTTTCATATAATTTACATGTATTTATAGAAAATAAAGTGTCTTCTTTTTTATAAAATCCACTGATAAGTTCATTCCATGTAAAATCATTTGACTTTAATTTTTCTAAAATAAGTGGTTTATCATAACTAATTTTATTTGTTTCTTTATTAATATAAAATAGAGGTCGACATAATCTTCCTGAATCAGTAAAAATATTTAATTCATTTTTCTGAACATTCCATTGTATGCTTGTATAAATAGGAATCATCGCAATACGTCTTGCTTGTTTCATAAAAGAAACAACTTCAATCGGTTTATTAATATTTCCTATCCATTTTCCATTTACAAAAACTTTTGTTGTCTGTGATAATAATTCTGGATTACATTCTTCTAATAACAATAAATTCGCATAATTTCTTAACCATTTCATTATTGGAATTCCAGAACAGTTTCCTGTAATTTTTGTAGTAATTGCCAAATGTTTATGTAACCCAACATTTCCTCCATCTGGTGTGTCTAATGGGTCAATTAATCCCCATTGTGAACTATGTAATAATCGAGGCCCAACAACTTTGGCACTGGCATCCAATGGTAAATTTATTTTTCTTAAATGAGCAATAAATGAATTATAAGATAAACGATTTAATGGTTGAACTAGTCCAAGTTTTTTTGTGTGTTCTTCTGCCCCCCAATTGCCTTTGAACCCTTTTCTAAAACCATCCTCAACTATTCTCTCTTTAAAAATATCTCTATAATTATTTTCAATTAAACTAATAAAATTTAAACCTTGATATGTTGTCTCTTTATAAAAATATTCTTTGTCAATTGTTTTAAAAATGTGTTTTTGTTGAAGAGTATAATATTCTTTGAATAAATCATACATCAAAGAACCAGTTAATTCAACACGTTTGAATTTAAAATTATCTCTGTCGGTTGGTTTTTCTTCACCTGTATAAACTTTCAGTAATTCAAGTGTCATATAGCCGATAAAATAAGCTTTTGAAATAAAGTTTAATTCTCCAATATTAGGTAAGAAATAATCCGATAAAATATGTAATGTGGATGAAATTGTTTTATGTTTGGTAAATGTCGCTATATATTTCAATGCTGTTTCTTGAGTAAAAATTTTTCCGGCATTGTGAATAGATGGAATAAATAAATCAATATATGATTTATATTTTTCCATATCAAGTAAACAACATTTTATGATATCTTTATCAGATTGAATACCTAATGCTCTCATTAAAATAAATAAAGGAACTGGTGCTCTTACATTTGGAATATCTACAACAATGTGTTTATTTGTATAACTAGCTGATGGAGCGACAATTTTAACCGATAATGTTCTAATTGGTTTTGAAGCGTCTTCAGATACAGTTCTTATTTCAGCACTATGACTATATAAGTCATTTACTTTATCTCTTATATATAGCATGTTATCAGCAAATTTTTCTTGGGGTACTACAACTTTTTCTTTTCCATCAATAATAAAATAACCACCATAATCATTTTTACATTCGCCCATATTGAATTTTACTTCTGGTGATAAATCATTTAATATACATAATTGAGAGTTTAACATAATGGGAAATTTACCTAGATATATTTTATCTGGTAATGTAATTGTTCTTTCTGTTATTGTTTCACCTTCTTTTATATAAAAATCAACTTCTACATCATAATGTATTGTTGCTCCATATGTCATATTTCTTAAACGAGCTTCATTTGGATACATATAATGTTCTCTTGTTTCATCGTAAATAACAGGTTTGCCTATATATATTTTATCTCCTCCTTTACCACCTAAATATACATTACATCTTAAATCAAATTCTTTTGTAACTGGATTTTGTTTTTTAATAATTTTAATTGGATTTTTTTCCTTGAAAATTTGTTTGATTCCGTTATTCATAAAATCATTATATGAATTTAAGTGATGCGAAACTAATATGTTTGGTTCACTTTTAAAATATTTATCAATGATTTTCCATATAATTTCTTCGTCCATTATATACTATATATATAATCATTATCATAATTTTTAAGTCATTCTTTGTATAAATCGCTTGTTTATTAATTATTTATTATATGAATGCTAAAATAATTCATATAATAAATATTCGTTAATCATTTCATAAATTAGTTATTTTTAATCGTATCATCACTATCAATTATCTCTTCACTGTCTTCATCATAATCATATACTTTGCGTTCTCCTTCTTGATTATCTTCATTATTTATTTGATTCTCCATTGATTCAAATATGCTTTTATTATGTCTCCATGGACCAAATACAAATAATAAAAATATTATAAATAATAATACAGGTAGCAAAACTAAAAACCATGCTAAATTTTTATATCCACTTTTACATAATAAATCAAGAATAAATGTCCAAAAGAATATATATAATGAATTTAATATTAATAAATCTGTTTTACTTAATATACTAAAACATCTATATTCGCCAATACATAATGTAAAATCTAACGCTTCATAATTATAATATACAACAACTATCAATGCTATCATGGAAATAAATAAATATAACTGAGATGGTTGACATAATTGTTTTAATTTTATTGTGCTCATTTATAACATATTAGTATATTATTTTTTTATTATTTTTTATTGCATGATTTATCATTTTTATCACACATACCTTCATATACATATAATTCTTCACTATGAATCCATGGTCCGAAACCAAAAATTAATATTAATACAAATAAAATAACAGGTAATAATACTAAAAACCATGCTAAGTTTTTGTATCCGCCTTTACACATTAAATTAAGAACTAGTGTCCAAAACCCAATATAGATTAGTTTTACAAATATTAAAATAACCTTACTTGGTGTATTGTGGCATCTGTATTTTCCCATACATAACATATTATCAGGACTTCCACTATTATCATATACCATAATAACTAATGAAAGTAATGTAAAAAATAAATATAACTGAGCTGGAGTACATAATTTATTTATATCTGATAAAGCCATATATAATTATATAATATAAAAATATATGATTATATATTAAACGATTGAGGATACGTCGCTGATTGATTGATTTGCGTATTCGCGAACATTAGGAGGTTCATAAGTTAATATATTACTATCTGCTCCTATTT